>ERZ779621.83-NODE-83-length-70154-cov-8.064723_pt1 | contig 70154 bp, 54 predicted proteins | sample MGYA00514215_ERZ779621 | MGnify/ENA primary metagenome ERZ779621 (study PRJEB29562, sample SAMEA4376715) | mouse gut metagenome | isolation source: Cecum | study: EMG produced TPA metagenomics assembly of the A DSS colitis mouse model was used to assess the microbial...
ATTCCTTCCTATGAAGAATATCTGCAGGCGCATCCGGGGGAGGACACCAAAGGACGTTATATTGTGATCCAGGCGGAGGATGCAGAGGAAAAGACCACCTCCATGCTGTATCCCACCTACGACAGAAAGAGCGCGGCCACCCAGAGTGCGGACGGAAAGCTGAACAGCCCTTCCACCATCCGGATCAATACGGCGGGAGGAGAGATGTGGAAGCAGACCGGCCAGTGGATGAGCTGGGAGGTGGAGGTGGAAGAGAGCGGCTACTATAACATCGGATTCAAATACAGGCAGAGCTACAAGGACGGGCTGTTCACCAGCAGAAAGGTGTACATAGACGGGGAGGTTCCTTTTGAGGCCATGAGCGGCATACGGTTTGTATATGACGCGGAGTGGCAGACCATGACCCTGGCGGATGAGGCGGGGGAGGAATACCGTCTGTGGCTGGAGCAGGGTATCCATACCATAAAAATGGAGGTTACCATGGGGATCTTTGCGGAGTCCCTGAAGAATATCAACAGCTGCGTGCAGACCCTCAACGACCTGTATCTGCAGATCGTGATGATCACCGGAGCCAAGCCGGACAACTATACGGACTATTTCCTGAAGGAGCGGGTGGAGAACCTTACGGGGATACTTCAGGAGAGCCGGGAGATTCTTCAAAAGGAGCTTGATTACATTACCTCCATCACGGGAGGGAAGGGCTCGGCCACCTCAGCCATAGACACCATGCAGATCCAGCTGGGAGTATTTTTGAAGGATCCCGAGGAGATCTCCAAAAGGCTGGGAAGCATGAAGAACAATATCAGCGCCCTGGGCACCTGGGTGGTGGATATGCAGGACCAGGCGCTGCAGCTGGATTACATTTATTTGAAGTCCCCGGATGTGGAGACCCCGGAGGCGGATGTGGGATTTTTCCAGGGTCTGGGATATCAGCTTGCCAGATTTTTCACTTCCTTTGCAGATAAAAACCAGCAGGTGGGCGCCTCTGAGGGAGAGAACAGGACCATCACCGTATGGCTGAATTCCACCATCAACGCCAATGCCAACGGAACCAGTGCCGGGCGTGACCAGGCCCAGGTGCTGAAGGACATGATCGACGAGCTGTTTACCCCGGAGACGGGGATATCCGTGGAGCTGATGCTGGTGCAGGGCTCCCTGATCGAGGCGACGCTTGCGGGAACGGGGCCGGATGTGGCGCTGTTTATGGCGGAGGACCAGCCTGTGAACTTTGCCATCCGGGGAGCGCTTCAGGACCTGTCCGTGTTTGAGGACTGGGAAGAGGTAAAGAGCCGGTTTTACGATTCGGCCACGGCGCCCTTTGAATATGAAGGCGGGTGGTACGCGGTGCCGGAGACGCAGCTGTTCAACATGCTGTTTTACCGGACGGACGTGTTTGCGGAGCTTGGAATCGAACCGCCAAACACCTGGGAGGAATTCTACACCATCCTGCCGGTGATCCAGAGAAACAACCTGCAGGTGACCACCCAGGATCTGTTTGCCACGCTGCTGTTCCAGAACGGAGGAGAGTATTACAACGAGGAGCATACGGCGGCGCTGCTGGATTCTCCGGAGGCGGTGGACGCCATGCAGACCTACACGGATCTGTACACCCAGTATGGGTTTGAGGTTAAGACGGACTTTTACTCCCGTTTCCGTTCGGGAGAGGTGGTCATGTCCATACAGCCCTACAACATGTACAACCAGCTGGTGGCGGCAGCCCCTGAGATCAACGGGCGCTGGGACATGGTGCCCATTCCGGGAACGGTGCAGGAGGACGGCCACATTGACCGGTCAGCCAGCTCCACCCTGACTGCCACCATCATGCTTTCCTCTGCAAAGGACAAGGAGGCTGCATGGAGGTTTATCGAGTGGTGGTCCAGGGATGACGTAAAGGCCCGGTACGGCACCCAGATCGAGGCGCTGCTCGGAGGCTCTGCCAGATTTACGCCGGCCAATATCGGGACCCTGGAGAGCCTGCCCTGGCCGGAGGCCCAGTATGCCAATCTGCGGGACGCCATGGCGGCCCTGAAGGGAATTCCCCAGATTCCGGGAAGCTATTATACGTCCAGAGCCGTCACCAATGCATTCCGGAGCGTGGTGTATAATGCGGAGCCTGTGAGGCGGGTTCTGATGCTGCAGAATGACATGATCGATTATGAGATCACCCGCAAGAGGGCGGAATTCGGCCTGGACGGAGGGGGAGAGAAAAAATGAGCGAATCGATGAAAAAGAGGCTGGAGTGGGCCTTCAGGGTATTTTTTCCCAGGCGTGTAAAAAGCGGGCTTTCCCTGTGGCAGAGAATCAAGATGAACAGGATCAATTATCTGATGATGGCGCCCTATTTTGTCCTGTTCACGATCTTTACCATCATACCGGTGGCGGCATCGCTGGTGCTGGGCTTTACCTATTTTAACATGCTGGAGGCGCCTGTGTTTACCGGGCTGTCCAACTATGTATCCATCTTTTTGAATGACGAGATATTTCAGCTGGCCATTAAGAACACCATTATCTTTGCGCTGCTGACCGGCCCTGTGAGCTATGTGCTCTGCTTTATCCTGGCCTGGTTTATCAATGACCTGCCCAGGCACCTCCGGACCTTTATGACACTGGTTTTCTATGCGCCGTCGCTTTCGGGAAACCTGTATCTGATCTGGCAGTTCATCTTCTCCGACGACCAGTACGGGCTGGTGAACTCCTTCCTGATGACGTTTATGGACCTGGGGATCATCAAGGATCCCATCAAATGGTTTACGGATGAGAAATACATTATGGCGGCGCTGATCATTGTCCAGCTGTGGCTGAGCCTTGGGGCAGGGTTCCTGGCCCTGGGAGCGGGCTTTAAGACGGCGGATTCCAGCCTTTATGAGGCGGGGGCCATCGACGGGATCAAGAACCGTTTCCAGGAGCTGGTGTACATAACGATCCCTTCCATGAAGCGGCAGATGCTGTTTGCGGCGGTGATGCAGATATCTTCCTCCTTTGCGGTGGGAAATATATCGGTGCAGCTGTGCGGCTTCCCCAGCACCAACTATGCGGGGCATACCATCATGACCCACATCCACGATTACGGAACGGTGCGCTATGACATGGGCTACGCCTGTGCGCTGTCCACGTTGCTTCTGCTGATCATGCTGATCATGAACAAGGTCATTACCACCGTGCTGGTGGAAAAGGATTAGGAGGGCAGGAGATGTCGGTAAAGATGCACAGGATCAAAAAGACAAAAAGAGTGAACCGTTCCACCGGAGGAAATATTCTGGTGTTTATCATGCTGGTGGTGCTGGGAGGCTTTATGCTGCTACCGGTGCTGTACACGGTGGTGCAGGCCTTTAAGCCTATGGAAGAGCTGTTTATCTTCCCGCCCCGGTTTACGGTGCAGAACCCCACCCTGAAGAACTTCAAGCTCATCGGACAGCTGGTGGATAACCTGTGGGTGCCCTTTTCCAGATATACCTTTAACAGTGTGTTTGTGAGCGCGGCGGGAACGGCAGGCAATGTGGTCATCGCGTCCATGGCGGCGTATCCCCTGGCAAAGAATGATTTTCCGGGAAAAAAGTTTCTGTTTAAGATCGTAACAGTGGCGCTTTTGTTTTCCGGCGGCGTGCTGGGCCTGGCCCAGTACATCATTATGGCGAAGCTTCATATGATCAACACCTACTGGGCGCTGATTCTGCCCTCGGTGGCCACGCCCATGGGGCTGTTTCTGATGAAGCAGTTCATGGAAGGAATCAGCACCTCCCTGCTGGAGGCCGCCCGGATCGACGGCATGAACGAGTTCCAGATCTACTGGAGCATCGTTATGCCGAACGTGAAGCCGGCCTGGCTGACTATGATCATCTTTGCCTTCCAGGGCATGTGGAGCATGACCGGCGGCAACTTTATCTATAAGGAGGAGCTGAAGATGCTTCCCACGGCCCTGGCCCAGATCCAGTCCGGCGGAATCGCCCGGGCGGGAGTGGCAGCGGCGGCAAACCTGTTAATGTTCATTCCTCCTGTGATCATGTTTCTGGTAACCCAGAGCAGCATCATGGAGACAATGGCCCATGCCGGGATCAAGGAGTAAGGGGGATAAACGTGGAACATTTTTCAAAAATATTTTTAAGCAGGAAGAAAGCGAAACGCCTGATCCGCATGACAGCGGCATCCCTGGCGGTGCTGCTGGCGGCGCTGTTTCCATCCGGATCCGGAACGGTCCGGGCGGATTACCGGTATGATTCCTTCGGCAATGCCATTCCTTCCCAGTATTCCTATGTGGCGGAGGCGGATTACAACGGCCTCCAGCTGGGAGTGGGAGCCTTCAATTCACCCACGGACCTGTATGTGAGCAATGATAACCTGATTTATATCGTGGATGCAGGAAATGACAGGATCGTGATTCTGGATGAGGAGTATCAGGTACGGAAGGTGGTCGAAGCGTTTTCCATGGAGGGAGAGGCCGTGAGCATCAAGGGCGTCACAGGGATCTTTGTGCACACGGACGGCCTGCTGTATCTGGCGGACAAGGCGGAAGGAAGGATCCTGGTTTCGGACCAGGACGGAAACATTGTGCGCTGCATCACCAGACCTGATTCTGCGCTGCTGCAGGAGAGCTCCACCACCACCTTTCTTCCCAGAAAGGTTCTGGTGGACAGCCGGGATATCATTTACATGCTGTCGGAGAACTCCACCCAGGGAGCCTATATGATCGACCCCCAGGGAGATTTTCTGGGGTTTTACGGAAGAAATGAGGTGCAGCTGACCTTCCGCAGGCTCTACGAGCTGGCCATGAGGCGGTTTGCCAGCGAGGAACAGCGTTCTAAAATGCAGAATTTCATACCGGTGGAGTTTGCCAACTTTGACATCGATCAGGAGGGCTTCATCTATACGGTGACTGCCTACAGTGAAAGTCCCATGAACGACGAGATGGTTAAAAAGCTGAATCCTCTGGGCAATAACATTTACACAGGGGAATGGCTTACCTGGGGAGATATGCCGGAGATGCTGGGAGAGAAGTATATTTACCATACCGCCTACACGGATATCGCAGTGGATGAGGACGGCTTTGCCTTTGCCCTGGACGCTTACTCAGGCAGGATTTTCTGGTATGACGATGTGGGCTGCCAGCAGGCTGTTTTCGGAGGCAGCGGGGCCTATCTGGGCGCTTTTACCACTCCTGCGGCCATCGATACCCTGAACGGAAATGTGCTGGTGCTGGACAGCGCCAAGAATAATATCACCGTATTTGAACCTACCTATTTCGGAGGACTGGTAAAGGAAGCATTTCTGATGTTTAATAAAGGCTTATATGCAGAGAGCCGGGAGCTGTTTGAAGAGATCGTCAGGATGGATGCCAACTATGACTGGGCCTATGTGGGTCTGGGCAGAGCATACTACGAGGAAGGCCAGTGGGAAAAGGCCAAGGAATGCTTTGAGCGGAGCGGCGTGGCCACGGGATATTACTCGGAGGTGAAGGAGGATCTGCGGAACCGGAGCCTGAAGGAGAATTTTACCGGCATCTTTTTCGGGATTATCATCGGATGCTTTGTTCTGATCATAGCAGGAAAGCTGCTTTCCGCCTGGCTGGCACAGCGGCGCAGAAGAGTGCAGGTTTGAAGGAAGACAGTTTTCAAATGTTGAACGGCAGGCGTGCCAAAGCACGCGCGGGGGTGTGAGAATATGAGACGGCCTGGTTATTACAGCCTGATGAGCAAATATCTGTATCCTTTTTATATCCTGATCCATCCGGCGGACGGATTCCGGGAAATGAAGGTGAACAATAAGTTTTCCATGAGATTTGCCAACGGGATCCTGGCACTGTGGGTGCTTCTGGGGATCCTGGACTGGGGCTATGTGGATTTTGACTTCAAGATTACCGCAAGACAGCTGGACGGAAATGTCAATATCTTTCAGGTCCTGCTGACCAGCGTGCTGATCTTTGCCATCAGCGTGGTGTCCAACTGGTGCTTCTGCACGCTGATGGACGGCAAGGGAAGGATGAAGGAGATCTGGGTGGCGGGAGCCTACGCCATGATGCCCTATGTGGCGCTGGGAATCCTGCGGGTGGGGCTGACCCATGTCATGGTATCGGGTGAGGCGGTGTATCTTGCCTATTTAAATGTGATCGGGATACTGTGGAGCGCCCTGCTGGTGTTTATCGGTTTGATGTCCATCCACGATTACAGCGGACCAAAGACGCTGATGTCCATCTTTCTGACGTTATGCGGCGTGCTGATTATAGCGTTTCTGGTGGTGCTGGTGTCAGGGCTGGCCACACAGATCTATTCCTTTTTTGCCACCATTTATTTTGAGTTGAAGCTGCGGTATCTATAGGCGGCCAGGAGGGCATATGAAAAAACTTTTTGTTACAGGACTTTTGACAGCGGGCCTCCTTTTTGCCGGGGGAGCTGTGCTGAGGGCCGGGGCGGAGGAAGCCCGGGGGACGGATGCCGCCCCTGTTTCGGAGGAGCTCCCTCTTCCGGAGCAGCAGATCGGAGACAGCTGGAAAAAGGCTGCCGGAGAGGCGGCGGACAGGGGCTATTCCTGGCTTGCCATGGAAAACGAAAGACTGGCTTTCTATGTCAATGAGGGCGGAAACATCGGAGTCTATGACAAAGCCGGCAGGGTCTGGTTTACCTCCATACCCACCGAGGAGGAAAGGGAGGCCGATGAGACTGCCAAAGCAATAAACAAGGTAAACCTGGGCAGTGATTACCAGCTGGTGTTTGTGGATCAGAACGGAGCCGTGTCCGTGAAAAACACGCTGGCCGGAGCCGTGAACGACGGCAATGTGCGTCTGGTGGACACGGGAGAGGGCATGAAGGTCTGGTATTACATCGAGGATACCGATGTGAGCTTTTCCGTGCTGTATGAGCTCACCGATGACGGATTTACGGTGACGGTTCCCTTCGAGGACTTTAAAGAGCACATCCAGGAGGGAAGAACGGCTGCGGACCGGGGGACGGTATCCTACTGGGGCATCCGGGACATCAGCATTCTGCCATATTTCGGGGCGGCGGGCCCTGAGGATGAGGGCTATATGCTGATACCGGACGGCAGCGGGGCGCTGATCGAATTCAACAACCAGAAATCCTCCTACGGGGCGTACAGCCAGGATGTGTACGGCAGGGATCCGGTGCTGGTGCTGGAAAGAAGCCTGAGGACGGCAAAGAATGTGCTGATGCCGGTGTACGGAGCATCCTTCGGGGACCACGGCTTCCTGGCTGTGGCGGAGAAGGGGGGAGCCAGCGCGTCGGTGAACGCCATGGGCGCCGAAACCCTGACCTCCTACAACAACGTGTACATGACCTTCCGCTACCGCCAGACCATGTCCGCTACTCGTTCCGTGGCCAACAGCTACGGAGGAAACGGCATCTTAGGGAGCACCGTAGTGGTGGATAACGGGTATTCGGGAGAAGCTTACAGCCTCCGGTATTATCTGCTGGAGGAAGATAAGGCGGATTATGTGGGAATGGCGCAAACCTACCGGGAATATCTGATATCCCAGGGGATGGAGAAGAAAGAAGCAGCCTCGGAGGCTTCCCTGTATCTGACCCTGTACGGAGGCATTGAGGATACGGAATATTTCCTGGGAGTGCCCTATAAATCGGTGGAGAAGCTGACCTCCTATGAGGAGACCCGGCAGATTCTGTCAGAATTGAAGGCAGGGGGCGTGGATAAGCTTACGGTACGCTACAGCGGCTGGCAGAAGGACGGTCTGGAGGCTTCCATTCCTACGAAGGTGAGGTTTGAGAAGGTTCTTGGAGGGAAACACGCATATGAGGAGCTGATGGAGTACGCTGCCCGGGAGGACATCCGGGTATTCCCGGAGGTGGATTTTTTGAACTTCTATGAAAGCGGCGCCTACTCCGTGAACAGTGATGCCATACAGGCGGCAACCCATGATCCGGCCTGGCAGTATACATATGATCTGAATACAGGAAACAAGAATACGGAGAACCGCTGGAGAATGCTGACGCCTAAAAAAAGCAGGGAAGCCTTCACCAGGTTCATGGAGCAGAAAGACAAACTGAACACGGAGAATTTTTGTCTGGGCGCCCTGGGATCCACCCTGTATTCCGACTTTACCGCAAGGAGCAATGCCATTCACAGGGACGATACCCTGGAGCTGTGGTCCGGAATGGTGAAGGAAGCGTCGGAAGCCTTTGAGGGAGTCATGGTGGACACCGGAAATATTTACGCAGCCATGTATGCGGATTATGTGGCAAATGTGACCTCGGATTCCACCGGGTATAACCTGGCGGATGAAACCGTGCCCTTCTGGCAGATCGTGCTTCACGGATATGTATCCTATGGGACGGAACCCATCAACCTGTCCCCGGATCCGGAAAAAGCGCTGTTAAAGGCCCTGGAGACGGGCAGCAATCCCGGCTTTTCCCTGATATACGGGGATGCCATAGAACTGGTGGATACCCGGTATAATTTCCTTTATAATGCAGGCTGGCAGGGATGGAAGGAGAGCATACAGGAGTATTACGGGGAAGTGGAGCCGGTGCTGAATGCAGTGGCAGGATATGAGATCACCGGACATGAAAGGATCGCCGACAATGCCTATCGGACAGATTTTGGAGAGGCCGGCTCGGTGTATGTGAACTATGGAAAGAAGGATGTGGCGGCGGACGGCGTTACCATAGCCGCCGGCGGCTGGGTATATCAGGAAGGGGGAAGATAGGATATGGCAGGCAGACGCAGAAAAAATAAAATGCGGCGCAGAGAGGCCACCACGGGATATGCGTTTATATCCATCTGGCTGATCGGGCTGATCTTCCTGTTCCTGAGGCCTCTGGGGATGGCGTTCTATTACGCGTTTCAGGAAATGTCCATCACCGCGCAAGGGATGATATATGAATTTACAGGCCTGGAAAATTTTATCTACAAGTTCCGGGATGACATTTACTTTTTTGACAGCACGGTATGGCCTGGGCTGAGCAAGTTTGTGATAGAGGTGCCGATCTGTGTGATCTTCAGCCTGTTTATAGCCATTGTGCTGAACCAGAAGTTTAAGGGAAGGACCTTTGCCAGGGCGCTGTTCTTTCTGCCGGTAATCATCACCTCCGGAATCGCCATCCAGGTGCTTCGCTCCTATGGCCTGGACACCTCCATGGAGACGGAAAACACCTATTTGTTTTCCAGCAACGGGGTGGCCCAGATCTTAAGCTCGGCAGGACTGCCCTATGTGATTGTAGATATTTTTACCCAGATTTCCAACCGGATCTTTGACATCGTCTGGATGTCGGGAATCCAGATCATCCTGTATCTGTCGGGGCTTCAGGGGATTCCGGCCTCGGAATACGAGGCGGCCCAGATCGAGGGGGCCACGGCCTGGGAGTGCTTCTGGAAAATCACCTGGGTGAGAATATCGCCCATCACCCTGGTGGTAGTGGTGTATTCCCTGATTGATTCCTTTACCAACGTGTCAAACACCATGATCAAGTTTGTCTACGAGGAATATTCCCTCCGGGGGAACCTGGGAGGCAGCTCGGCGTTAGGCCTGTCCTACTGTCTGGCAGCTTTCCTGATCATCCTGGTGATTTATGCCCTTACTTCAAAGCATGTGTTTTATGCCAATGACAATTGAGAAAGGAGCGGCTATGAGTGCAGGCGTATTATTAGAAAAAATGCATATCCGAAAGGATCGGACAAAGACAGAAGGCGCTGCGAAAAAGAGATTTCGGAAAAAGGACCTCTACGGCGCAACGCGTGTCATCTGGAGCATCTGCCGTTTCCTGTTAATATTCGGACTGGGATTTGTAATCCTGTATCCGCTGCTGCAGATTTTATCCAAGGTGTTTATGCCTGTGGATCAATATCAGGATCTGAGCGTGATCTGGATTCCCAAGTCTCTGACCATGAGCAATATTCAAAATGCCCTGGTATACACCAAGTTCTGGGAATCTCTGGCCAATACATTGATCCTGTGTCTAAGCTGTGCGGCCATTCAGATCGTGGTCTGTTCCCTGACGGGGTACGGCTTTGCCAGGTTCCGGTTTCCTCTGCGGGAGCCTCTGTTCCTGATGGTGATTTTGACAATTATTATACCGACCCAGGTCATTTTTCTACCCTCCTTTGTGCAGTACCGGTTCTTTGACTTCTTCGGGATCAGCAGACTCCTGGGACTGCTTACAGGAAGGGATTATACGGAATTTACAAGAAGCCTCATCGACACCAGATGGTCCTTCTGGATCCCCTCACTGTTCGGTGTGGGACTGAGGTCGGGTATTTTCATTTATCTGTTCCGCCAGTGCTTCCGCAACATTCCCAAGGAGCTGGAGGAGGCGGCAAAGATAGACGGCTGCGGCAGCATCACCACCTATGTGCGGATTATGCTGCCCAATGCGAAATCCTCTATTTTGACGGTGTTTTTGTTTTCTCTGGTATGGCACTGGAATGAATACACCCTGACCAGAACCTTTTTCCCTCAAAAATTCCAGCCTCTGGCCGTACAGCTGAAGCTGGCTATCGACGGGATGATGAGCGATCTGGCCACAAGGACCAACCTGCCCTTTCAGATGGGCGTTACCTACGCCTCAGTGCTGCTGTTTATTCTGCCGGTGCTGATCATCTATATCTTTACCCAGCGCTGGTTTGTGGAGGGCGTGGAAAGCTCGGGCATCAAGGGATAAAGTGTGATTTTACCGGCGGGTGTCTGCGCCTGCAGGCGCCGGCCTGTAAGATAAATGTTCTAACAATTTAATTATTTAAAGGAGGTTTTACAATGAAAAAGAAAGCTTTACTAAGCACAGTTCTGGTGGCTGCAATGGTTACCGGCATGCTCACCGGCTGCGGTGACACTCCGGCGAACAACGACTCAAGTGTTTCCGATCAGCCCGTATCCAGCCAGCCGTCGGAGCAACCCTCGGATTCTTCGGAAGAGGGCAGCGAGGTATCAGATGCCGGATCCGGAAATGAGGGCGGAAGCGCCGACTGGACGAGTCTGCTGGAGATTGATACCCTGGAGAACCCTAACGTGGTGCTGGATCACTACTGGAATCCTGACGGAAGAGACAGCTTTGAGATGGCAGCCATTCAGCGCTATGAGGAGAAGTATGGCGCAGGCACCGTTACCGTGAACACCATTGGCTGGAACGGAGGAATTACGGCCCTTCAAAGCGAGCTTGCTTCCAATGAGGTATGCGATCTGATCTTTACGGAAGGAAACGCCTGCTTCCCCAGCTATGCAACAAAGAATTATTTCCAGCCTATCACCCAGTATATCCAGAAGGACCTGGGAAGCGACTTCATGGATCAGGCATCCATGGACAACTTCAAATACTGTGACGAGTATTATGTATTTACCAACAGCGCCAGAACGAAGCCTTACCTGGTAGCCTACTATATCCCCATGTTTAAGGACAATGGCCTGGAGACCCCCGGAGAGCTTTACGCCAAGGGTGAGTGGACCTGGGATAAGTTCATCGAGTATTGTGATCTTCTGACACAGGATACAGACGGCGACGGCAAGATTGACCAGTGGGGACTTGGGCCTCGTTATAAGCTTCAGAACTTTGCCTATGCATCCAATATCATCGGTATCCAGGAAGTGGGCAATGGATTCCTGCAGTCCAACTGGGATGACGAGAACCTGCTGAAGTACTTTGAGTTTGTAACCAACCTGGAGAACATCCAAGCCCGCGCCATCAACGACGAAGGCAATGTCTACAACGACGGCTGGCTGGGTATCGGCGCTATGTACATCGAAGCCATCAATCAGGAGCAGCTGGCGAACAGAGATGCAGAAAACAACAACGCAATTCTGGGCAAAAACGAAGATGTGAGCTTTGTTCCCCTTCCTACGGTTGACGGATCCATGGCTACCACACCTGTATGGGATAACGGCTATGCCATTCCCAACGGTGCAAGAAACCCTCTGGCCGGCGCTGTCCTTGCAGCTATGATTCTGGACGAGTACGCCAAGGGACTGAAGGCGGAGCAGGAGTTGTACATGACCGCAGAAGAGGTTCAGCTGTACTATGACTGCATGTCCAACACCATTCCTCAGAGGAAAAACAACGACCTGTATGAAGGCGTGACTCAGGACTACGGCGAGGCTGAGGCCAAGGAGGGAACTCCTGCAGCTACCATCATTGACACTTACAGAAATGTAGTGAAAAATGAAGTGCAGTCCTACAATGACAAGCTGGTGGAAAAAATGAACAAATAGTGTTACTCTTCACGAGTAAGGGCCGCGAGGTGTTTTTGTGCGCTGTTTGCACAAAAACCCGAGACAGCCCGCGCCAAAATGAGCGCTTTTTGCTCATTTTGTGTGCATCAAGCTGCTTTTAACGGCGAAGCCGTGAAAAGTAACCAAATAGTTTCCGCTTGCAAGATTTACCACTTAGGTTATAATGAAAATAGTAATCAGGGAAAGGGCAGGGCGCAATGGATCGGCTTAAGATTTACGAGGTTCCCCAGGGAGCTGTCAAAAACCGGGACTTCAGGATCCGGCTCCGGACGAGAGGCGGGAGTTGGCAGGAAGCGGAGGCCTATAAGATCAGGATAGAGATGCACCATGTGTCGGAGGCATCTATGGTGTATTTTGACTTTTCGGGCGGTGTGGAATGCGAAATAACCAGTCTTCGGGAGACCGTCCGGTCTGTGGAAATCCGCCCTGCCTCAAAAAGAGTCCGGTTCCGGCAGAAGGGAGATACCATAACCTTCTTTCTGACGGAGCCGGCAAAGCTCTCCGTGGAAATCAACGGGGACCGGTTTCATAATCTGCATCTGATGGCAGGCGAAGCGGAAATGTATTTTAACAGCCTGAAGGAAGATGACAAAAGAATTTTCCTGGAGGGCGGAAAGCTGGTGCATCCGGAAGAGGCCTGGGCTCTTTGGGAGGAAAATGAAGAGCCTCTGGAGGAGGTGATCTCCCTGGAGGGAGTTTCCGTTCATGATCCGGAGGCCCTTCTGGATAGGCTTAAAAGAGTGGGGCAGGGCGCTGTTCTTCACTTTGGGCCGGGAATGCATTACATCAAGGGCGCCGTTTTTGATGTGCCTTCCCATGTGCAGATACAGATCGATGGAGGAGCCTTTGTGCTGGGATCCTTTCGCATCACCAATGAGCAGTATGTGTCTGTCACGGGCCGGGGCATTATCTATCTGGGTTTTTTGAAAAAAGAAACCTATCTGAGGGGAGTGGAAGTAAATAAATCGGCCCATGTGCTGGTCAAGGGGGTCACCATACTCAGCCCTACCCACAACATTATTCATCTGGGAAGCGTCTATGATATTCTGATCGATGATGTGAGAGGCTTTTCCCATGTGGGCTGGTCGGTGGGGATTAATATGATGGCCTGCGAGAATGTGATGATTAAGGATGTGTTTATCAGAAGCTCCGACGACTGTATCACGGTGTACGGAAGAAGGTACGAATATCTGGGGGATTCCGACAATGTTCAAATAAAAAGCTCCGTACTCTGGGCGGATGTGGCTCATCCCACGAACATCGGGGTTCACGGAGATTCCGGCAACGGCGGGAATGTGATCCAGAACGTGCTTTTTGAGGATATTGATATTCTGGAGCATCACGAGCCCCAGGACGAATATCTGGGATGTCTGTGCATCAATGCGGGGGACGGCAATACGGTTCGGAATGTCACTTATAAGAATATCCGGGTGGAACAGTTTGAGAGAGGAAAGCTTTTGGATATTCAGGTTAAATGGAATAAAAGGTACAATCCCATTCCGGGACAATGGGTGGAGCATGTGGTGCTGGAGAATGTTTCCTACACAGGAAAGGGTGAATTTACTTCGGAGATCTGCGGCTATGATGAGAAGCGCAGAGTGGTGGATGTCCGTTTCCGAAATCTTACCGTGCGGGGACATCACGTTCTGGCGCCTCAGGAGGGGAACATCCATGTGGGAGAGTTTGCGGAAGGGATTATCTTTGAATAGCAGCGGGGCTGCGGCTTGGTGCCGCGGCCCTTTTGCCGATTGTGCCTGGCAGCGGGCGAAAGGACAGGTTATGGAAAAAAGAAACAAACAGATGGACGTGCTGCTGTGTCTGGGAATTATTCTGGTGGTTTTGGGTCATGTGGGGGCAGACAGCTGGAAAACCAAGCTGTTTAACTGGTTTGTCATATATTCCTTTCACATGCCCCTGTTTTTCTTTGTTTCCGGGTATTTTTATAAGCCGGAGAGAGAAAACAGGCTTGGACACAGTATCCTTCGGATGATCAAAAAATTTGTGGTGCCCTATTATATCTGGAACCTGATCTATGGGGCGGTGGCATGATGGTCTATGGCGCTGCCCGGGACGGAATGCTGGTGCTGGCCAAAATGCTGTATGCCATCGCTTTTTATCATCTGGGGCATCTGTACAAAGTGAAGCTTGAAAAAATAGATCGTCTGGGCAATGGGGCATATTTTGGTATCCTGTTTATTATTCAATATTTTCTGATGGTAAAAACGGATGGTTTTCCTTATATCAGCATGTGGAACGGAAGCATTACTACCATGGGGAAAAATATTGTTCTTCCGATGGCGGTGGCACTGACCGGAATCGCTTTTATGCTGCGCGTATCCAGAATTCTGGCGCCTTCTCTGGGAGACAGCGCAGCTGTGAAGAGGCTGAGCCTGTCCACCAAATCGATTATGCTGCATCACTATGCGGTGATCGTGTTTTTTAATGTGGCTTTATCTTTGATCCATAAAAATATTTTTTCGTTGCCCGGATTTGATGAAAACTGGCTTTCCGTGCTCTATAAATATCCTGGTCCCAATGGGCGTCCGGAGCTGTTTTGCACGGTTTATATTTTGCTTTGCCTGGCAGTTCCTGTGGGAGGCAGTATGCTGTTTCGGAAGCTTTGCAGGCTGGGAGAACCGGTAAAGCTCCAAATTATGAAATCAGCGTCTGCAGTAAGCAGACACAGGGGCGTAAGCTTGAGAGAAGATGCTCCGCAGATGGAAGGAGAGGAAACACATGATATTGAGTCAGACCGGCAGGCGGCTGTCAGCCGGGGAAAATGAATGGAAACAGCGTCTTCCCCAGGTTGAGGACATTTCCTCCCAGCAGGGGATCCGGCTGGAGGTGGAGCTTTTGCAGGAGGGCATTGTATGGCTTCAGGTGGCGCTGATTCCTTTGCGTATTGCCAGGCCGGAGTTTTTTCCGGCGGCTGCCGGAAGCGTGGCTGTGATGGGAAAGGGGCTCCACCGGGTGGAGATTCCTTTGGAGCAATTTGACTTCCGGCAGATGACCAGAGCCTTTTTAAAATATTTGGACGGCTTTTCCGTAAAGCTTTTGTTGGGCGGACCGGTTGTGATAGGAAAGGTGGAGGCGGATATTCTGGGGGATTTCACGGTATCTGCCACCCGGGCTTCCCGGGCAGTGGAGGCCGGAGAGTGGGCGGAATATTCCGTCATGGTTTCCAACCGGTCCGGCCAAAAAAGGATGGTTAATGTCGGACAGAGTTTGTACGGCAAAGAGTGCCTTTCGGCGGAATACGAGCCCTGTATGGTGCTGGATGCCTGGGAGAGCAGGGAATATACCATCAAAATTCTGATGACGGAGGATATTCCGCCCGGGGGACTGGAGCGGAGCAGCTTTCTCTTTGTGCCGGAGGGAGAGGGAGCAAAGGCCGGAAGGATCACCCTGCAGACAGTCAGAAAAAGAAAGCATCCCTATCTGTACATGACCGAGGAGCAGTGGAAAAGAAGGAAGGCGGTACTGACGGGAGCCGCCTGTTCTCCGGAGGAAACCGGAGGACAGCGGGAAGCCGGAGGAGGGCAGAAAGCCGGGGAATTTTCTCCACAGGAACAGCGCAGGGCCTTTTTCCGGAAATATGTGGAGGCGGCAAAGAGCTGGGAGGTTCCGGCAGTGTCGGAGAGGGAGGATTATGTATATCCTGCCTATTCCCAGAATGATCTCTTTCGGACGGCTGCCGCATGGAAGATCACGGGGGCGGAGGCCTTCCGGGAAAAGGCAGTAAGGTATCTTACGGGTCTGCTGGACCGGGACAGAGGCTATCTGGCCGCACGGAAATCCTATTTTTCATTTATTGAGAGCAGGGAGGAATACGCCAGAGGGGACTTTAAGGTGTGCAGCGCCCAGAGCGCAGGCTGGGTTCAGGAGGCGGAATTTTTTATAAAGACAGCGCTTTCGTATGACCTGCTTTACGATTGTTTTTCTCCAAAACAGCATAGCCAGATGGAGGCCTGTCTGAGGAACTATATGGAGTTTGTATCCTGGAGGCTTACCGACGGAGACGGCAACAATTTCCAGGTGGCGGAGTCCGGCGCGGGGCTGTTATGCGCCATGGTTCTGCAGGATCAGGAGATGGTGGACCGATTTATAAACGGGCCTAACGGCTTTGAGGATCTGCTGTCGGCAGTTTTTCTGGACGACGGCATGTACTTTGAGGAAGCCTCCGGGTATGTAAGACTTGTGGGAGAGCTGTTTTTTGAGATTGTCAATGCCGCAGAAAATTATGGGATTTCCCTGAAGCACAGGAAGGTTTCGGCATCCTTTGACCGAAATATCCTGCATGCGCCCTGGGCCATGCGAGAGACCTGGGCGGAGGACGGGAAGCCGTTTCTGGGCATGAGCTTCCGGCGGTTTGAGAGTTTTTCCAATCCCACCCGGTGTCTGAAGGATTTCTTTGACTGCACGGCAAAGCTTTTGACAGACCGGGGGATATTGTTTTCCATCAATGACAGCAATGAGCAGGATTTTACCGGCCTGTATCAGAAGGCTTATTACCTGTATGGAGATGTGCGGTACGAGAAGCTGGCCCGGATGTGCCAGGCGCCGGATCCTTTGCTGGTGCGGGAGGAGACGGAAGTCTTGGGGCGGGAGGCAGAGGCGCATTCGCTTCTTTTTCCGGGAGCCGGCTTAGGGGTTCTCCGGGAGGGCTCCTGTCAGGCAGTGTTGAAATTCGGCGGCCACGGAGGGTATCACGGGCATTTCGACAGGCTGAGCCTGGCTTCCTTTCTGCAGGAGGGCCGGACCTTTCACAACAATGAATACGCCTGGTACGGATATGATTCCTTCCTGTTTAAAATGTGGGTTCAGACCTCCATGGCGCACAATATGGTGGTGGTGGACGGGCGGATGCAGAAGCCCTCGCCCTGTGAGTGTGTTTATTTTGCCGCCAATGAAAAGGCGGAGCTGCCGGAGGAAAGCAAAGGCGGCGGCCAGGAATATTTCAGCGCCGTGTGCGCCCAGACCACCACAGTGTGGATGGATCCCCCATATGGGGGACAGACGCCCTATCCTTTTGCCTTCCCGGAGGAAAAGTGTGCCAGGGAGGGGCGCTATATTTTGCCTGCAGGCACGAAAAGGGGGCAGGGAGAGATCGGGGAATATTCCGAACCGGTATTTCAGCGGAGGCTTCTGGTGTTGTTTCATGGATACTGCATTGTATGGGATTATCTGGAGGGGGAGCAGGAGCACGGCTTCGACTGTCTGTATCATCCCATGGGGCGGCTGGATCCGTCTTCCCGGCAGATGTTTTGTGAAAAAGGCTTTGAGGAAAGGAAACGGTTTTCGGAGGATCCCTTTGGGGCCGGGCAGTTCATTCTGAACTGCCGCAGGGCCTGGGTGGAGGGAGCTTTGTGCCTGCGCTTTCGGGATGGGACTTCCAGGGTCAACGGCAATGATATTGTGGACTTTACCCCTGAGTCAGCATTATGGAGGGCCTGGCCCCGGTCCGGCGCCGTGACGGTGGGCAGGTATCCTCAAAGGGGAGATACCTTTACGGAGGAAAACAGGAAAGCGGCGGAAGGATACCTGGAGGAGCCCCTGAAAAAGACGGTGAGCTTTTCGGCGGAAGGGAAAAGTGCGGGTTTTCTCACGATTCTGGAGGCAGGAGAGAAAATCGGAAAAATCCGGGATGTAGACTGTGTGGATTTTACTTCTGTCACCGTGACGGAGGATGACGGGACAGTGTGGGAGATCACCGCCGCAGGTATGGATGATTCCAAGGGCCGGGTGAATGTGAAGGTGCGTAAATGCATGACGGAAGCACGCAGGAGATAACTTTTTCATCATCTTGCCGTGGCTTACGATATGATATATAATGCAGAGGTGATTTAGAATGTGATCTGAGGACGGAATGCAGGAACAGGAGGAGACAGTATGATAAAGCGGTATGAAGAGTGGGCGGACACTCTCATTGAAAAAATCCGGGAAAAAATGGCATGGGTCAGCGAAAAGAATAAGGATAAGATTCCTTACCAGACCGATGCGGAGGGCAATTATGATGACCGGTCCAACCCTTCCGTGAACTGGAATCAGGACGATGGGCTGAGCTGGTGGACCAACGGCTTCTGGGGAGGGATCCAGTGGCTTTTGTACCAGGACACGGGAGAGGAACGCTATGCAGAAATCGCCCGTCTGTCTGAGGAAAAGCTGGAGAAATGCTTCCAGAGCTTTTACGGTCTGCACCATGATGTGGGCTTTATGTATATGCCCACAGCCGTGGCAGACTGGCGTCTGACGGGAAGAGCCGATTCCAGAAGGACGGGGCTCCATGCCGCCAATCTGCTGGCAGGAAGATTCAACCCGGCGGGAAGATTTATCCGGGCCTGGAACGATACCTGGGACGACACAAAGGGATGGGCGATTATTGACTGTATGATGAATCTTTCCCTGCTGTACTGGGCCAGCGAAGAGACCGGGGATCCCAGGTTCCGTCAGATTGCCATGCTGCACGCGGATACGGCGCGGGAAAATTTCATCCGTCCCGACGGCTCCGTATGCCATATCGTGGAATTTGACCCGGAGACGGGAAAAATGGTGCGCAGTCTGGGCGGACAGGGATATGGGGAAGGCTCATCCTGGACCAGAGGGCAGGGCTGGGCGGTCTATGGCTTCATGATCAGCTATCTGCACACGAAGGAACAGAAATACCTGGATACCGCAAAAAAGGTTGCGGATTACTGTCTGGAAAACATTCCGGACAGCGGGATCATTCCTGTGGATTTCAGACAGCCTGCCGAGCCTGCTTGGGAGGATTCCTGCGGAGCCTGCGTGATGGCAGGGGGACTTTTGGAGCTGGCAGGATGTCTGCCGGAAGGAGAAAGAGAGCGCTATGAGGATGCGGCGGTGAAAATTCTCCGGGCCATTGGGGAAAGCCGGGCGGATTTCGGCAGAGGATGCGATGCCATTGTTCAGAATTGCAGCTCGGCCTATCACGTGCAGGTGCACCATGAAAATATGAGCTATGCGGATTACTTTTTTATGGAGGCCGTTTACAAGGTGAAGGGCACGGGGCAGTTTATGTGGTAAAAGGAGCTTGCAGATTATGGGAAAAATACACAATCCGATTTTGCGGGGATTCCATCCGGACCCCTCCATCATCCGTGTGGGGGAGGATTACTATATCGCCACATCCACCTTTGAGTGGTGGCCGGGGGTTCGTCTTCATCATTCCAGGGATCTGGTCCACTGGGAGCTGATCGGATATCCCCTGGACAGAGTGTCTCAGCTGGATCTGCGGGGAGTGGGGCCCTCCCAGGGAATCTGGGCGCCCTGTCTCACCTATGATAAGGGAATTTTTTATCTGGTCTATACGGTGGTAAAATCCTTTTACTGCAATATGTACGATACGGAAAATTACCTGGTGACGGCAGAGGATATCCGCGGTCCCTGGTCGGAGCCGGCGCCTTTGAATAATTTCGGCTTTGATCCTTCGTTGTTTCACGACGAGGACGGGCGCAAATACATGGTCAGCATGGTAACGGACCACAGGGTGCCGAAAAAATATGCGGGACGTCTGGTGCTCCAGGAATTTGATCCGGTACAGAGGAAAATGATGGGACCGGTTCGGGATATTTACCGGGCGGAAGGGATTTTTCTGGAAGGCCCTCATATTTTCAGGCGGGAGGGCTGGTATTATCTGTTCAGCGCGGACACGGGAACGGGAGAGGGACACGGCCAGACCATCCAGCGTTCCCGGGACGTATGGGGGCCTTATGAGATGTATCGGCCCGTTGACCAGAAGCGGCAGGAGGGAGAGGCTTATTCTATCCTGACCTCCCGTCACCATGAGGACATTCCGCTGCAGAAGGCCGGGCACTGCGACCTGGTGGAGACTCCGGACGGGGAATGGTATGCGGTGCATCTGTGCGGCAGGCCTTCCGAAGACCGAAATCCCGGGGATGCGGAGCGGTTTCCGGGCGCCAGAAGGTATATGCTGGGCCGGGAGACAGCCATCCAGAGAATGCGCTGGACAAAGGAGGGCTGGCTGGAGCTTGCGGAGGGCGGAAATGAGCCAAGGGAGTGGGTGGAGCCGCCCAGGTGTGCATGGAGGGATGGAAAAGAGGAAGGTCAGGAAGATTCCAAAAGCGTGGAAGAAGGCTTGCCAAAGGAAGAAGCGTTGATTCGGGATGACTTTGAGGGGAGTTGTCTGCACCTGGAATACCAGTCTCTGCGGATTCCCATGGATGAGCGTTATATTTCCCTGAGTGCACGTCCCGGCTGGCTTCGGATGTATGGGCGGAGCGGCCTTGCCTCCCGTTTTTCTCAGACGCTCATTGCCCGGCGCATGACGGAATATTACATGGATGCGGAGACCTGCGTGGATTTTGAACCGGAGGTTTTTAAGCAGATGGCGGGACTGATTTTAATGTACGATACGGAGAATTACCTGTACCTGCATATTTCCCATGACGAGGACGTGGGAAAATGTATCACCCTGTTAAAGGCGGAAAATAAAAAGTATGAATACCTCATGGATTACACTCCGCTGGAGCCCGGCAGGGATGTGGTTCTTGGTCTGAAGGTAAGAGGAACCCGGGCACAGTTTTATTATGGATACCGGGATGGCGGCATGAACGGTGACGATGGGCGGACAGGGAGTGTGCAGGCCGGAAAGGCGCAGGCAGGAAAAGTGCAGGCCGGGCCGGAACTGCGCAAGGCGGGACCGGAGGTCAACGCCGGCTTTCTGTCGGACGAGGCCTGCAGGGAGGGCTGGTTTACCGGAACCATGGCGGGGCTTTGCTGCCAGGATCTGACAGGCTTTGGAAAGCATGCAGATTTTGACTGGTTTGAGGTTTGCGCCAGGGTCTAAGGACATGCGGCATACATCATCCTTCGTGGTCGAACAGGGAAAGCATTGGAATGATATTCATATATCTTCCCTGAATACGGTATTCACCGGGGGCGGAATCGTTTTCTTCGAGGAAGGCTCTCAGGCCTTCCCTGAGGCTCTGAGTAACTTTTTCCAGGGAGAGACCACACTTTTCGCTGATCTGTCCGGGCGCGGCGAAGGTTTTTTCTGAATGTACTGTCAGCTGATAGAGTGCTGAGGCGGTTTTCAGGTTGTCCGGGCTGAGAAAGGGGCTGAGGATGGACAGCAGCCTGCGGATTTCCGCATTTCTCAGATGAAAAGCCTTATTTTTGAAAAAGAAAATCGCACCGTGGCGCATGGCGGTGACGATTTCCGGATTGCTGAGACAGGAATATCCCCATTCCGCGTTTCCGGCATGCTCGATGATCTCATCGGTATCCCATCCGCGATTTCCGTTGGGGTCTTTCGTCATATCCTTGGACAGGATAATTGTGTGCAGCGCAGCAGCCACACGAAAGGTAAAGTCGAAATCTTCTCCTTCGGGAAGGGAATCGATTTTCCGGCGGAGCGAGAGGATGATGTCTTCGGCGGCAGGCATGGGTGTGCAGCCCAGAAGCTGGTCCACGGAAATATTGAATTGTCTTGCAATGTCCGGCAGCAGCTGGATGTCCGGGCAGCACTGGGCGGATTCCCACTTGGATACGGCCTGGTTGGTGACTCCCAGAGCGGTTGCCAGCTCTTCCTGGGTCAGTCCCTTCTGTTTTCTTAAAAATGCAATTTGTTCGTTGAGTCGAATCGCAGTCATATGAATACCTCACTTATTTTGTTATTCTTTAAAAAACCAATTCCTTACGGACAGCCGGTCTAAGGATGTCTTGTGCAGCTACAATTCTATTTTATGGACATGACGGCGGAATTACAATAACGGAATGGTTTGAAGGGCTGCATTTTTATCCAACCCCCGGTTGGAAGAGTTGGAACTTCAATCATTATATGGTATACTTGACATGGCAAAAATCTCTTTGCTTCGCAAGGCACTAAAGAATATGGGCATAGGATAATATACGGAGAATTAACATGAGCATACGAAGAAAGATTATTGATTATTCCAGAGGAGATAATTTAGGGCATTTCTGGCGGCTGTACCGGCTTCAGAAAAGGTTCGGCAGAGGTTTCCTGCACAATATCCTGACCTTTTTGCTGAGCCGGTGCGCCCACAGGCATGGAGGGTACGTGGGGCCGGATGCTGTGTTCAAGGGGCGTCCGCAGCTGCCTCATGGCCTGCACGGCGTTTTTATTTCCCGGTATGCGCAGATCGGAGAGGGCTGCCGGATTTACCAGAATGTAACCATCGGCGAGGTAAACGGGAAGGCGCCTGTGATCGGGGACGACTGCCTGATTGGCGCCGGCGCCATACTTTTGGGCGGTATCAGGATCGGTGATCATGCGAAGGTGGGTGCGGGAGCGGTGGTGAACACGGATGTGCCCGAGGGCGGTACGGTGGTGTGTCAGCCGGCGCGGATCCTGGAATAATATCAACTGACCTGCGAACAGGGGTCTTCTCAAAAACGGTCAACGCAATTATAATAGCCTTGTTAACCGATGTGGTCAGCGAGGTGGCTTATGAATAAAAAATTCTATTCCCTGCCGGAGGACCGGCAGCTGAAGATTATAAATGCCGGTTTCAGGGTCTTTTCCCGAAATACTTATAAGAAAAGTCCCATGCAGGAAATCGCCGGTCAGGCAGGGATCAGCAAAGCGCTTCTCTTTCACTATTTCCACAATAAGAAAGAACTATATCTGTTTCTATGGGACCAGGCCTGCAGGATTACCACGCGGTACTTGTCAGAGTATCAATGCTATGAACCCGATGATCTGTTTGAGATGATGGAGCGGGGAATGCGGGCAAAGCTTAGGATGATGCGAAAATATCCGGATATGGCGTCCTTTGCCATAAGAGCCTTTTATGAGGACGATGAACAGATCGCCGCGGCCATACAGGAAAGCTATCGGAAGTATTTTGACATCAAGGCCGCTGATTCCCTGGCAAGGCTGGATCCTGAGCAGTTTATTCCCGGTCTGGATTTAAAGGAGATGTATCATGAAATGTATCTGGCTTCGGAAGGATATCTTTGGGAAGTCCTGCGGCAGGGCGGGAGTCTGGATGTGGAAAAGCTGGAGAAGGATTTTGAGAGAATGCTGGCGTTCTGGAAACATGTATACCTGCGGAAGGAGGAGTGAGAATGAATGCAATCCGGACATGTTCACTGACAAAATATTACGGGAAGGCAAGGGGAATTATTGACATCGATCTTGCGGTGGAGGAGGGGGATTTTTTCGGTTTTATCGGTCCCAACGGAGCCGGGAAAAGCACCACCATCCGCACACTGCTGGGGCTGATCGCGGCCACGGGGGGAAGGGCGGAAATCTTTGGCAGGGATATTAGAAGCCGCAGGGAAGAAATTCTCGCTGATATCGGCTATATGCCCTCGGAGGCATCCTTTTATCACGGCATGAAGGTGGGAGAGGTGATCCGGTACTCGGCAAGGCTCCGGGGCCGGGACTGCGGGGAGGAAGCAGGGCGGCTCTGTGAAAGGCTGGAGCTGGATCAGGAAAAGAAGGTGAACCAGCTTTCCCTGGGAAACCGCAAAAAGGTTTCCATTGTCTGTGCCCTGCAGCATAACCCCAGGCTTTGTATCCTGGACGAGCCTACCAGCGGGCTGGACCCGCTGATGCAGAGAGAGTTTTATGCCATCCTGACAGAGCGCAATGCCAAAGGGAGTACGATATTTCTTTCCTCCCATGTGCTTTCGGAGGTACAGCGTCACTGCAGGAAGGCCGGGGTGATCCGGGGAGGCAGACTTCTGGTGTCAGACACCATAGACCGTCTGGGGCAGACCCATACAAAGCGGGTGACGGTACGGGGAATTTCCCATGCGCCGGCCCTGGATGGCATAAAGGATGTGAAGGCGGCGGGAGATGCGCTGACCTTTTTGTACAGCGGAAGTCCGGATGTACTGTTGAAAGCCCTTGCGGCAGCTCCGCTGACGGATATCAATATTGTGGAACCGGATCTGGAAGAGATCTTTCTGCATTTCTACAGAGAGGAGGACGAAGCCCATGACGATTCTGAAAGCTGAGTTAAGACGGGGCGCAAAGGCGCTGATTTTGTGGACAGTGGTCATCGGATTTTTGCTGGGGATCTGTATTTTGATTTACCCGGAAATGGAAAGTCAGATGAATGAGATCAGCGGGATGTTTTCCGAAATGGGAAGCTTTTCCGCCGCATTTGGAATGGACAGGGTCAATTTCGGTGAATTTATGGGATTTTTCGCCGTGGAATGCGGAAATGTTCTGGGGCTGGGAGGCGCGCTCTTTGGGGCCCTGCTGGGGATCGGTGCTCTGGCCGGCGAGGAAAAGGAAGGCACCGCTGAGTTCCTGCTTACCCATCCTGTGAGCAGAAGAAGTGTTTTGCTGCAGAAGCTTGGCGCTGTGCTCCTGCAGATTTTGATCCTCAACGGTGCGGTGCTGGGCATTTCCCTTGTATCTGCGCTTTTGGTGGGGGAAGCTCCCGAGGGAAAAACCTTTGTGCTTTTGTTTTTGGCTTATCTGATTCTTCAAATGGAAATTGCGTCCATATGCTTCGGCATCTCGGCCTTCCTGAGCAGAGGCGGGCAGGGGTTAGGGCTTGGAATTGCGGCGCTTGCATACTTTTTGAATATCATTGCCAACCTGACCGAGGATGCAGGCTTTTTGAAATATATCACGCCCTTCGGCTATGCAGAGGGAGCGGATATTGTTGCCGAAGGGAGTCTTAACAGCGGATATCTGGCTGCGGGAATTGCGCTGGCCCTGCTGGGGATCGGCGCGGCGTTTGTCTGGTATCAAAGGAAGGATATAGCATAAAAAGCGCCCGCAGGGTTTTGTGCGAGACGTTTTTAAAATTGCAGGTTACAGCAAGGTGCGGGACGGCGGGGCGGGAAGCTTAAGCTCCAGCAGGATCGTCCTGTCATCCTGGATTCTGGCCCGGAGAGTACCCTTGTGGGGCTGCGCCAGGGATTTGGCGATGGACAATCCCAGTCCGCAGCTTCCGTCAGAGGCCCGGGCTTTGTCGGCCCGGTAAAACCGATCAAACATTTGGCTCGGATCACAGGTATCCCCAGGCCGCAGGTCGTTGAGCACCTGCAGACGGATCTGCCTGCGGGCAGAAAGGTTTACGGAGATGGTTCCTTCGTCGGCGCAGTATTTGGCGGCGTTATCCAGGAGGATGGAAACGATTCGGCGGAGGGAGGATTCATCACCGGTACAGACGATGCCTGGGGCAATGTCCAGGGTCAGATGCTTTCCCCGGGAACGGATCAGGCCCTCAAAGGATTTTGCCGTATCGTACACGGCTTCGCTCAGATCGAAGGAGGAAAAGACCGGCTTTTGTTCCTCTTCCATTTTGGCCAGAGTGATCATATCCTGTACCAGGCGGCTCATCCGGGCGGTCTGTTTGTCGATGCCGTCAAACCATTCGCTGTCACCAAAAAGCATTCTGGCCAGTTCATTGTCGGCGGAAATCACGGTGAGGGGTGTCTTCAGCTCATGTCCTGCATCCGTGATAAACTGCCTTTGCCGCAGGTAGCTTTCCGCCATGGGCTTTACCGCGCGTCCGGAGGCCAGAATAATGATCAGCAGCGCCAGCAGAAAGCTGAGTGCTCCCATGGCAGAGGAGATCAGCAGCATGGCCAGGATGGAGTACAGCTCCGAGGACGCATTGACCAGGGCAATACAAATAGGACCGGTATCTTCGTCGGAGACGATCCGGAACCGGAAATATTGGTGCCAGCCCTGGTCCTTTTTCTTATCAAGAAGAGTGGAGGCGATGTGGGCCAGCTCCGATTGGGAATAGGTTTCCGGGCCTTTCTGCAGGATATCCGTAACGGCTCCCTGAGGGTCCAGACGAATCAGATATCCTTCCGGGCGAAGGCGGAGGTGATCCTCCAGGCGGGGCAGAAGGCGGAACAGACCTTTGCTTTCCGGCGGTTCCTGGACGGGTGAGGCCTGGCCTGGAGGCAGGCTTTCATCGGGCGGCCTTCCGTCAGGTAAATTGGGCGGTGTCTCCTGCTTTGAATCTGCAAGGGTCTGGAAACCGCTGTTTATGATTTGGCTCAGGCGGGAATCCAACAGCCCTCTGGTCTGAAAAAAGAAGACGCAGTTCACGGCGGCCATTACCAGCACAATCACGGCAAACAGTGCGCCGGCGGCTGTGAGAATAAATTTTTTCCGTAGCTTTCGAATCATTTTCCATCCTCATGTCTTTATCCATGCCTCGTCAACGGGTTTTCCAGGCAATATCCTACGCCTCTTACGGCCCTGATGCCCACCACGCTTTCCAGTGTCTCAAGCTTTTTGCGCAGGTTGGAGATATATACCCATACGATGCTGATCTCCACATTGGAATCCCAGCCCCAGATGCGTTCCATCAGCTGCTGGGTGGACACGATGGAGCCGGGGGAGCGCAGTAGCATACAGAGCATCTGAAATTCCCGGCTGGTAAGCCGGATGTGCCGGGAGCCGCAGCTCAGCTCATAGGTGGAGGAATCCAGGCAGATGTCCGCAAACTGAAGCAGATCGGCCTGATAGTTTTCTCTGCGGCGGAGCATTGCCCGGACCCGGGCCAGAAGCTCGCCGGCGGCAAAGGGCTTGGGAAGATAGTCATCCGCTCCGGCATCCAGTCCGCTGATCCGGTCTTCGACCTCTCCTTTGGCCGTCAACAGCAGAACCGGGGTTTTGACTCCCAAGGACCGGAGTCTGCGCAGTACCTCCAGCCCATCCATACCGGGCATCATAATGTCCATTATGATGCCGTCATATTCGCCGCCACAGGCGTATTCACAGGCATCCAATCCGTTGAAAACGGTATCCGTGCTGTAGCTGTGGTGCTCAAAAAGAGCGGTCAGGGCTTTGGCGATATCCGCATCATCCTCCGCGATTAACAGGCGCATGGCCGTCACCTTCTTTCTTAAAATCTATACTGATCATAGCATATAAATTTTCTCTGGAGCACATTTATTTCCAAAAACACAGAATATTCACATTCCATTTAGGCTGGATTTAGGTTTCACTGATAAAATCGATTCAAGCACGAAGGCATAAAAAGGAATGGACAGGAGGCAGAATATGGAAACGCAGTTGGTTTTTAAAAGATATGAGATCAAGTACCTTCTGAGCAGAAGACAGAAGGAAAAGGTGATGGCGGCCATGTCCGGCCATATGGAGCCGGACCGGTATGGCAGAAGCACCATAAGAAATATTTATTACGATACGGATACATACCGCCTGGCCCGCAGATCTTTGGAAAAGCCGGTATATAAGGAGAAGCTGAGGGTCAGAAGCTATGCTTCGGCAGGGCCCGGAGATCCGGTGTATGTGGAGCTGAAGAAGAAATACGAAGAGGTGGTCTACAAGAGAAGGACACAGATGACACAGGAACAGGCGGATCTTTGTCTTACAGGCAGAAGGATTATGCCGGAGAATGGACAGATCACCGAGGAGATCCGCTATTTTCTGCAGTTCTATGAGTCGCTGGCTCCCCGGGTGTTCCTTTCCTATGAAAGAGAAGCCTGGTACGCCCGGGAATCCGAAGGCTTTCGTGTGACCTTTGATGAAAATATTCTGTGGCGGGATACGGATCTGTCTCTAGGCTGCGGCGTTTACGGCACTGGAATTCTTCCGCCGGGACATGCTTTGATGGAGATTAAGACACCGGGCAGTATTCCGCTTTGGATGGTGAAGGCGCTGTCGGAGGAAGCGATTCGGAAGGTCTCCTTTTCCAAATATGGAAGGGCATATCAGGATATGTACAGTCTCTGGCAGCAGGAGGGTAAGAACGCAGTCGGATTTTAACAAGGCGGCATAAGGCGGATGGCTTTTATGTCTCCGGGAGAGAAATTTATACTTAAAAATGCAGGGAGGAAAATGCAGAATGGATGCAATTTTCAAAGGAATTTTTGACACACAGTTTACAACGGTGATTTCGGTTTCACGATTCCTTTTATGTCTGGTAGTGTCCCTTGTGACGGGGCTTTTGCTGGCGCTGGCCCATGCTTACAAAAGCCGCAGCTCCAAAAGCTTTCTGGCGGCGCTGGCTGTGCTGCCGGCAGTGGTGTGTGTGGTTATCATGATGGTGAACGGTAATATCGGTACGGGAGTGGCCGTGGCGGGCACCTTCAGTTTGGTGCGTTTCCGCTCGGCTCCGGGGACGGCCCGGGAGATCAGCGGGATTTTTCTGGCCATGTGCACCGGTCTGATCGCCGGAATGGGATATCTGGCCTTTGCCGTGCTTTTTGCTCTGATTCTTGGAGGGATCACTTTGCTTTACAGCAGATTTGCCATAAGAATCGGGAAAAGGCAGGACCTGTATCGGATGCTCCATATCACCGTGCCGGAGGATTTGGATTATGCAGGGGTTTTTGATCAGGTGCTGGAACAGTTCGCCGTATCCTGTCAGCTGCTTTCGGTGAAAACCACCAATATGGGAAGCCTGTTCCGGCTGACCTATGAGCTGGAGATCAGGGAGCCGGGGAAGGAAAAAGAGCTGATCGATGAGCTGCGCTGCCGCAACGGTAATCTGGAGGTTGCGCTTTCCCGGGGTGAGACGGGAAGCTGTGAACTGTAGCGGGAGACGGACGGGAAGCTGTGAACTGTAGCGGAAGGCAGAAGGAAAGCTGTGAACTGTACAGCGCGGCGGCGGTCAGAGAGCCGTGAGCCGCAGGTCAGGTTCCGGGTGATGGGAATGAAGCTTGGAGGTGTGGCTATGAAGAAGAAAATGGTTTGGAAAAGATATGCGGCATGGATGGCGGCGGGGATTTTGGCAGCATCCCTGGCCGGATGCGGCAATGAATCGGATCCTGTGGGACAGATGGGGACTTCCGGGCAGGATCAGCTGTCGGAGGAGAGCAGGTCGGGTACCGCATCCGGCCAGAGCCAGGCAGCAGGAACAGTGGAAAGCCTGGTGTATGCAGAGGAATTGTTTACGGAAAGAGATCTGAGCGGCAGCTTCGATGAAAAATCAGCAGTGTGGATCAGCCTGGCACAGGATAATATTTTGTGTGATTCGAATCAGGTGGAGATACAGGGCAATAATGTCACGATCCGAAAGGAAGGTATCTATATATTGTCCGGTACACTGGAAGACGGAATGATTCTGGTGGAGGCGGCTGACACCGCAAAGGTACAGCTTGTGCTGTCGGGAGCCGAAATCACAAACAATACCGGAGCAGCGATTTATGTGGTTGAGGCGGATAAGGTATTTCTTACCCTGGCGGACGGCACGGAGAATGCGTTGTCCAACGGGGGGAGCTATGTGCAGAGGGATGAGCATAATGTGGACGGCGCTGTCTATGCCCGAAGCGACCTGACCATAAACGGCACCGGAGGACTGACTGTGACGGCTCAGGCGGGACATGGTCTGGTCACCAAGGATGATCTGAAGGTGACAGGCGGAAATCTTGTAATAAAGGCTGAAAAGCAGGGGCTGTCCGGGAAGGACAGTGTGCGTATCGCAGGGGGCAGCCTGAACATTTCCTCCGGAACAGACGGTATACACGCGGAAAATTCTGAGGATGCGGAAAAGGGATATGTTTATATACAGGAGGGAGAGCTGCTGATAGAGGCCGGCGGCGACGGCATCAGCGCAAGCGCATTTTTACAGATTGACGGCGGAGATTTTGTGATCAGGGCAGGAGGGGGAAGCGAGAGCAGTTTCTCTGCTGCGCAATCGGACGAGGCGATTGACAGTATGAAAGGGATTAAGGCTTCCGGAGAACTGTTGATATGCGGAGGGAGCTTTGACATCGATTCTCTGGATGATGCCCTGCATTCTAATTCCGGACTGACCGTCAATGGCGGCGATTTTCTGATTGCCACAGGAGACGACGGCCTGCATTCTGACGGCACAACCTGGGTCGCAGACGGAAAAATAGAGATTTCCACCAGCTATGAAGGAATTGAAGGAAATTCCGTAGTGATATCCGGAGGCAATATCAGACTCCGGGCCAGTGACGATGGGGTGAATGCAGCAGGAGGCCGGGACGGAAGCGGATTTGGAGGATGGGACGCCTTCGGCGGCAGAGGAAGTTTTGGAGGAGAACCCGGAGGCAGAGAGGGCTTTGGAGGGGAACCCGGAAGCGGAGAGGGCTTTGGAGGCGAGCCTGGAAACGGAGAAGGCTTTGGAGGCGAGCCCGGTGGCAGAGGAGGCCTTGGCGGAGGGAGCTTTGGAAACAGCCCGGAAGGCGGGAATGGCTTATCTGAAAATTCGGATTACTATATCTTGATGTCCGGAGGTGTAATTTATATTGATGCGGACGGCGATGGAATAGATTCTAACGGGAATCTGACTATCTCCGGAGGGGAAATCTGTATAGCAGGACCTGAAAACGGAGGGAATGGTGCGTTAGACTATGAGTTCGGCGGCCAGATTACAGGAGGAATCCTGGCGGCAGCAGGCAGCTCTCAGATGGCTATGAATTTAGGGGAAGGATCGGAGCAGGGATCTATTCTGATCAAAACCACAGGGAGGCATCCGGCAGGCACAAAGGCAGAACTGAAGGATGCCGATGGACAGGTGTTGATGTCCATAACGGTGGAAAAAGCCTTTGATTCCATTGTTTTTAGCTGTCCACAGCTGGTTCTGGGCGAGAAATATGTGGTAACCGTAGGTGATGAGGAGCATGAGGTCACACTGGATACTTATATCTGCGGGAACGGATTTGGAGGCTTTGGAGGAAGGTTGCGCTAGAGGAAGATCCATGCTATACTGAATGCACCAATGTGCTATGTGGTGCATTCAGTGCGGCGATGGGAAACACTGCCGCTTGTGGAAGGAAAAGGGATGAAGGGATTGCTCATCAGGAAATATGAACCGGCTGACTGTAAATATTTGACAGAATTGTTTTATCAGACTGTTCATTCTGTAAATGCGAAGGATTATGCGAAGGAGCAGCTGGATGCATGGGCATCCGGCTGCGTTGATTTGGAGGAATGGAACAGCACATTATCCGAACACTTAGCAGCGGTTGCGGTGGAGGGAGATGTGATAGTTGGCTTTGGCGATATAGATAAAACGGGATATCTGGACAGGCTGTATGTTCACAGAGATTATCAAAATCAGGGAATTGCCACTGCCGTATGCAATGCTCTGGAAAATGCTGTCCAGACAGATAAAATCACGGTACATGCCTCCATCACCGCAAAACCGTTTTTCCTTTCCAGGGGATATGTTGTCAGAAAAGAACAGCAGGTGCTCAGACGGGGAGTTTATTTAAAAAACTATGTCTGTGAAAAATTGCGTGGAATTACAATCCGGTTCGGTGAAATGGAGACGGCAATTTCCATAATGAAGGAGGTTGCCGCCTGGGGCAGGGGGAAGGGATACCGGGTATGGCCCGATGAGTGGCTGACGCCGGAGGAATTGATTACGCCGGATGCCGGGCCGGAGAGTTTCTGTATCGGTTCCATTGACGGCGAGGAGGCCTGCGCATTTATCCTGCAATGGGCGGATTCTGAGTATTGGCCCAATGCACCGGAATATGAAGCAGCATATCTGCATAAATTCTGTGTGCGCCGCTGCTTCGCCGGAATGGGCATGACAAGTCTGGTGGTGGACGCGGTCAGGGCGGAATGCAGGAAACGGGGCGTCCGCCGTATCCGTCTGGATACCGGATTAGATGAAAAGGCGGTCAGAAGGATTTACTTAAATGCCGGTTTTAAAATCGTTGATATCATTGACTATCCCAACGGAGGATCCATGGCATTGTATGAATTAGAGGTGTAGGGAAAAGACTTTTTTGCCATTAAGGCCTTATTATGCTATCCTACACGCTTCCGCTTACTCTATTCTCCCCAGCATAGCTGGGGGATTAGCTTTTTTCTGCTTATAGCCGCAGAGCAAACTCCCCGTTTGACGGGTGGTCATGCTTGGCTAAATATTCAGCAGATTAGCAATCTCGGAGAAGTTTATCAGCAAATCGTCATAGATATTGACCTTGATAATGGAATCAAAAGAATATTGAATGCTTATGATATTGCCCTCAAAGTAATTGACAGTCACAATCTTTCGGCGGGGATCCACGATCCAATACTCACGGACTCCGGCATTTTTGTAGTAGTATGCCTTTCGAATATAATCATCTGACGGACTGCTGGGAGAGACAATCTCGATGATAAAATCAGGCGCACCATTACAGCGTTTCCCGTCCAATTTACTCTTGTCGCATACAATCATAAGATCAGGCTGAACTATAGTAAGGGGATTGTCAACAAGTTTTACATCAAAAGGGGCATGAAACACCTTGCAGGAGCCTTTCTTGTTTTTGACATAGGTGTTGAGAATAGTAGTCAGCTCTGTGGAAACTGTCTGGTGGATTTCTGATGGGCTGGCCATGTAATAAATTTGTCCATCAAAGACTTCTGCCCGAACATCTTCCGGGAGAGCTTCATATTGCTCTAAAGTTGTAATTTGAGGTTGTGGCTGGAATGCTGGCATGGAAAACACTTCCTTTCATGGTCATTGTATGTGGTTCGGTGCTGTCTATTTACCTTCTAATGTTTAGTATACACTAAAAAAAATAAGCGTCAAATGAAAAATATCTAATAAGTTAAAATTATAATTGATATAATTAATATTGATTTTACTTATACCATTGTCCGTGATATAATACACTCAAGAATCCAGTCGCAGCGCGCCTGCCGCGCTGAAAGATTCTTTTGTTATCATGGCTTGCACATGATATATAGATTCAAAAATCCGGCTGTCGGGCAGCAGGGAATGGAGGAAAAATGGTAAAGGCAATTGTGGGCGCCAATTGGGGCGACGAAGGAAAAGGGAAAATCACCGATATGATAGCTCGGGAAGCAGACATTGTGGTGCGTTTTCAGGGGGGTGCCAACGCCGGGCACACTATTGTGAACGGCTATGGCAAGTTTGCGCTGCATACGCTGCCCTCGGGGGTTTTTTACGGCCATATTGATAATGTAATCGGCAACGGGGTGGCGCTGAATATTCCGCTGCTGTTTCAGGAGGTACAATCCATTGTGGAAAGAGGGGTTCCCGCACCCAGACTGCGGGTGTCTGACAGAGCGCAGATGGTGATGCCCTATCATATTTTGTTTGATCAGTATGAGGAGGAAAGGCTGGGCGGCAAGTCCTTCGGCTCCACCAAGTCGGGAATTGCTCCTTTTTATTCCGATAAATATGCGAAAATCGGCTTCCAGGTCAGCGAGCTGTTTGAGGAAGAGCTTTTGCAGGAGAAGGTGGAACGGGTTTGCGAGATGAAGAATGTGATGCTAGAGCATTTGTATCACAAACCCTTGATTGATCCCGGGGAGCTGCTGGATACGCTGCATAAATACCGTGAAATGGTTGCTCCCTATGTGTGTGATGTATCCGCGTTTCTGGACAAGGCGCTGAAGGAGGGGAAGACTGTGCTTCTGGAGGGACAGCTGGGAACGCTGAAGGATCCGGATCATGGTATTTACCCTATGGTGACGTCCTCTTCCACACTGGCGGCCTATGGGGCCATCGGCGCAGGGCTGCCGCCTCATGAGATCCGTCAGATTATCACGGTATGTAAAGCCTATTCCTCTGCGGTGGGCGCCGGAGCCTTTGTGTCCGAGCTGTTCGGAGATGAAGCGGAGGAGCTGAGGCGCAGAGGCGGAGACGGAGGAGAGTACGGAGCTACCACGGGACGCCCCCGGCGTGTTGGCTGGTTTGACTGTGTGGCGTCAAAATATGGCTGTCGTCTGCAGGGCACCACGGATGTGGCATTTACCGTCCTGGATGTGCTGGGGTATCTGGATGAGATCCCTGTCTGCGTGGGCTATGAGATCGACGGGCAGGTGACGGAGGAATTTCCCGTGACCGCAAAGCTGGAAAAGGCAAAGCCTGTACTGAAAAGCTTGCCGGGCTGGAAGTGCGATATCCGGGGTATCAGAAAGTATGAGGAGCTTCCTGCCAACTGCAGAGCTTACATTGAGTTTATTGAGAGCCGGATCGGATATCCTATCACCATGGTCAGCAACGGACCCGGCAGAGATGACATTATATACAGAGAGAGCAGTCTTAAAGGCTCCGGAGCCCTTCGATAGGGAAGGAATCCGGGAAGGCCGCTTAGAGCTTTGGCGGTAAGGCAGTTTCCGGCAGGAAACAAGGTATGCCGGGCCGCAGACAGGACAGGGGGATGGGCAGGAATGATTGCCAGCCTGGAATATTTTAAGGCGTTTTACTATACGGCCAGGTACGGAAGCGTCACAGGAGCCGCCGCGGAGCTTTCCCTGTCCCAGCCGGCGGTGAGTCAGTCTATCCGGCAGCTGGAGAGAAGCCTGGGGGTGGAACTGTTTTACAGGGCGGCCCGGGGAGTACAGCTCACGGCGGAGGGACAAGTACTGTACTCCTATGTGGAAAAAGGATATGAGCAGATAGAACAGGGTGTGGAAAAGGTGAGGCAGATGCAGAACCTGGAGCTTGGGGAGGTGCGGATCGGAGCCAGCGACATGACACTCCAGTTTTATCTGCTTCCTTTTCTGGAAAAATTTCATGAGCAATATCCCCAGATCAAGGTGATGGTCTCCAACGCTCCCACACCCGAGACTCTGGGACTGCTTCGGGAGGGCCGTATCGATTTCGGCGTGGTCAGCACGCCCTTTGACAAACCGGAGGAACTGAATGCGGTTAATGTACGCCGGATCGAGGATGTATTTGTGGCAGGGAGAAAATTTATTTCCTATAAAAACAGGATGCTGGATATCCAGGAATTAGAGAACCTGCCCATGATTTTTCTGGAGAAGAATACCAGCAGCCGAAGATATATGGATGATTTTCTGGCAGGGAACGGAGTGGTATTGCAGCCGGAATTCGAGCTGTCCACCAGCGACATGATCGTGCAGTTTTCTCTGAGAAATCTGGGTGTGGGCTGTGTGGTCAGGGACTTTGCCGCGGAATATCTGGAATCGGGAAAACTGTTCGAGCTGCGTTTTAACAAGATTATCCCCAAGAGAAGCTTTTGCGTGGTGAGGAGCGAGAAAATGCCTCTTTCCACGGCGGCGGGAAGACTGCTGGAAATTATGGAAAAGTAAGCGCCTGCCCGGAAAAGATCAGAAAATAAATGTACCGAAAAATTGCATTCCTGCACAGAAGAGAATGAAAAAGGGACTGCCTGCCCTGCAAAGGCGGAAAGGAATTGTGGCATGATAAAAAATATTGTATTTGACATAGGTAATGTGCTGGCGGATTTTTGCTGGAAGGAGTTTCTGGAAAACAAAGGCTTTGACCAGAACATGATTAAACGGATCGCAAAGGCATCCATCTTAAGCCCTTTTTGGCAGGAGTTTGACAGAGGAGAGTGGGACGGCGATAAACTGATGGAAGAGTTTGTGCGGATAGACCCGGAGATTGAGAGGGAGCTGCATACCGCGTATGACAATGTGACAGGAATCGTGGCAAAACTGGATTATGCCATTCCCTGGATTCAGGAGCTGAAGGCCGCAGGCTACAGAGTTTATTATTTATCCAATTTTTCCTACAAGGCCCATATGGATTGCGCGGATGCGCTGGATTTTATCCCCTATACCGATGGAGGAATATTGTCATATCAGGATAAGGTGGTAAAGCCGGATCCCGCCATCTATCAGCTGCTTCTGTCCCGGTACGGGCTTAAGGCACAGGAGTGTGTGTTCTTGGATGATACCCTGGCAAATGTGGAGGCAGCCAGGGCATTGGGCTTTTACGGAATTCATTTTGCCGCCAGACAGCAGGCCCTGGAGGAGCTGGCGGCGCTGGGAGTGGTGACAAAATAAGATCAGGGAAAAAAGAGAAAAGTATGACAGTCTTTGGGAGGAAGAGGAGCTTGAGTGACAAAATGGAGAGGAAAACAGGAACGACATATGAGAAGAGCGGAGAGAGAGGTTACGCAGCTGGGCCAAATGCTGGAAATCATGGAGCGGTGTGATTGCTGCAGGCTGGGGCTGGGAGATGGAGACAGTGTGTATATTGTTCCGCTGAATTTCGGATGGAAGGAGACGGCGGGAAAGATTACGCTGTTTTTTCATGGGGCTGAAGCCGGAAAAAAGATGGAACGCTTGAACGCATTGCCCCGGGCGGGGTTTGAGATGGACACAGCTCATGAACTGGTGGAGCACACATCGGCCTGCGGATATACCTTCCGATACCAGAGTATCATAGGAAAGGGCAGGGTGACGCTTGTGGAGGATTCTGCCGAAAAGCTTTTGGGGCTGCAGTGCATTCTGACTCATTACGGCGGCGGAGAAAGGCAGGATTTTGCGGAAGAGATGGTAAAGCGCACCGCCGTTATAAAGCTGGAGGTGGAGGAGTGGAGCTGCAAAAGCCATGTCTGAGCTGACGCAAAGGAGGAAGGTCTGCGGCTATGGAATACAAAGAAAGTCAAGAAGGTAAAGGGATCATTTTGCTGAGAAAAGGGCAAAAGGGTATTGTCCACGCTGTGTTCAGCCGATTCGGGCTGGTTCTGCTTTTGCTGGCAGCACAGATTTTTTTCCTGATAGGAATTTTTCAACGGTTTAAGGAGTTTCTGCCTCATATTTTGAGCGTTGTCGTATTGCTTGCCGTGGTGATAGTAGTCTGTATTTTAAACAGTCAAATGGATCCCACGGCGAAGATTACCTGGCTGATCGTGATCATGCTTCTGCCGGTGCTTGGGGTGGTTCTGTTTTTATATACCCGCAGCGACATCGGGCACAGGGTTTTGAAGAAGCGGATCGATCAGATCGTTACAAGCTCCAAGGAGGACATTCCTCAGGAGAAGGGGGTATTGGAGAGGCTTTCGGCAGAAAACGGAGGTGCTGCGGCGCTGTCCCGTTATATGCGCCGCTGCGGCGCTCATCCGGTATATGAAAAAACCTCTGTCACATATTTTCCTCTGGGAGAGGACAAATTCCAGGAGATGCTGAAGCAGCTGGAGGCGGCCAGGCATTTTATTTTTATGGAATATTTTATTGTGAATGAGGGGGCTATGTGGGGCAGGGTTTTGGAGATTTTGGCGAAAAAGGCGGCCCAGGGGGTGGATGTCCGTCTGATGTATGACGGATCCTGTGAATTTGCGCTGCTTCCCAGGGATTATCCCAGACGTCTGAGAAAGCTGGGAATCCGGTGCAAAGTGTTTTCTCCCGTGACGCCCTTTGTTTCCACCCATTATAACTATCGGGATCACAGAAAGATTCTGGTGATCGACGGACACACTGCCTTTAACGGAGGCGTAAACCTTTCGGATGAGTATATTAACCAAAAGTCCAGATTCGGCCACTGGAAGGATACGGCCGTCATGCTGAAGGGCGAAGCGGTGAAAAGCTTTACGCTGATGTTTCTGCAGATGTGGGGCATCGATGAGAGAGAACAGGAGTATGCCCGATTTCTTTCGTTTCCTTCTTTTCCGGCGGAAAACGCAAAGGGCTATGTGATTCCTTACGGCGACTGTCCTCTGGATAATGACAAGGTGGGAGAGAAGGTATACATGGATATCCTGAACCGGTCATTGGAATATGTGCATATTATGACACCCTATCTGATTTTGGACGGAGAGATGGAGACCGCCCTGAAATTCGCGTCGGAGAGGGGCGTGGAGGTTGAACTGATTCTGCCGGGAATTCCGGATAAAAAAATTCCCTATGCGCTGGCCAAGACCCACTATGCGTCTCTTTTGGCATCAGGTATCAAAATATATGAATATACGCCGGGATTTGTCCATGCCAAGGTGTTTGTCAGCGACCACAGAGAGGCAGTGGTGGGAACCATCAATCTGGATTACCGCAGTCTCTACCATCATTTTGAATGTGCCACTTATATGTACGGCACAGATTGTATCCCTGGGATCGAGGCGGATTTTCAGGAAACCAAAGCCAAATGCAGGCAGGTGGACATGGAGACGGTCCGCAGGGAAAAATGGAGTGTAAAGCTTACGGGGCGGCTGATGAAGGTAATCGCTCCGCTATTGTAAATTTTTTCTGAAAATCATGTACAGTTTGGAAGAAAAAGGGTAGAATAGAGGCAGACTGAGCCTGCCGCCCGGTGCAGGCCGAATATAGGAGGACTACATGGGAGTTTTATCAAATTTGGAACCAAGAAGTGTTTTCGGTTATTTTGAAGAGATTACAAGGATTCCCCACGGATCGGGAAACGTAGGGCAGATCAGCGATTACCTGGCAGAATTTGCCCGCAGCAGAGGGCTTTTTTATGTGCAGGATGAAATGAAAAACGTAATTATCGTAAAGGAAGCCACACCGGGCTATGAGAAGGAGCCGGCGGTGATCCTGCAGGGACATATGGACATGGTGGCGGTGAAGAAGCCGGACTGTGACATAGATATGAAGACCGAGGGCCTGAAGGCTGCCGTAAGAGGCGATGAGATTTATGCGGAGGGCACCAGCCTGGGAGGAGACGACGGGATTGCCCTGGCTTATGCGTTGGCGTTGCTGGATTCTTCCACTATCCGCCATCCGAAGCTGGAGGTGGTCATCACTGTAGATGAAGAGGTGGGAATGGACGGGGCCAGAGCCATCGACCTGTCCATGCTTACGGGAAACCGCATGATTAATCTGGATTCCGAGGAGGAAGGAATTTTTCTCACCAGCTGCGCAGGAGGCGCAAGGGTCAAATGTACCCTTCCCTTAGAGAGCGGAAGGAGAAGCGGCACGGCAGTGACGGTGACGGTGGGAGGCCTGCAGGGAGGCCATTCCGGCGGGGAGATCCATAAAGAACGGGGAAATTCCAACGCTATTTTCGGCAGACTTCTGGAGGAATTGACCAGACAGCTTCCCCTGGGGATCTGTGAGGTGTCCGGAGGATTGGCGGACAATGCCATTCCCAGGCAGACCCGGGCGGTGCTGGTGATTGGCGGGGGCCAGGCTTCCGACGGTCCGGAAAAGGGATCCGGAGGGAGCGCCGGCGAGGTATTCAGGGAGACGGTTCGAAAAGTGGAGGCCGCCGTGGCGGCGGAGCTTTCCGTAAAGGATCCCGGCGTCTTTATTCGGGCGGAGGTCTGCGGACAGGGAGAGTATGCCTGCACTTCGTCAGAGAATACCCGGAGGGCAGCGGCATTCCTGTGTGCGCTTCCCGGGGGCGTCCAGGCCATGAGCGCGGATATTCCGGGGCTGGTGGAAACTTCCTTGAATCTGGGGATTCTGGAATATAAAGAGGGAAGTCTTCTGGCGGAATTTTCCGTGCGAAGCAGTATGGAAAGCGCCAAACATGCCCTGATAGGCCGGCTTGGCGCTCTGGCGGAGCTGGCCGGAGGGGAAATTGCGGTTTCCGGAGACTATCCGGGCTGGAAATACCGCAGGAATTCTCCGCTGAGAGACAAAATGGCAGCTGTTTATCGGGAAATGTACGGCAGTGACCCCAGGGTGGAGGCCATTCATGCAGGGCTGGAATGCGGTATTTTGGGAAGCAAGATCCAGGATCTGGACTGTGTGTCCATAGGCCCCCAGATGAATGCGATTCACACCACGGAGGAGACTTTGAGCATTTCCTCCACCCGCAGGGTCTGGGAGTATTTGGTAAAACTTCTGGAGGAAAAGGACGCCGGGTGAGGATGGAGCCGTCCAAAGGGGCGGCCCGGGACGGCAGAGGAGATTTGTTATGGAGTTCAGTAAGGGAAAAATGAAACAGCTTACGAGCCTGCTGCTGCTGGCGGCTCTTTTGGTGCTGGGGCTGATCTACAGCGACAGGGTGTTTTGGGGGATCGGCTTTGTTTTCAGTATTGCGGGCCCCTTCGTCAGCGGCGGAGTGGTGGCTTTCGTGCTGAATCTGCCGCTGAAGCTGTTTGAAGAAAAGCTGTTGAAGAGATGGCGGGGGCGGGCGGCGGCCAAGGTGAAGAGGCCGCTGTGCATCGTTCTGTCTCTGGTATCCGTAGTGCTGGTGATCAGTCTGGTGGTGGGGACGGTGGTGCCCCAGGTGACGGCCACGGCAGGAGAAGTGGGAAAAAAGATTCCCGGATTTTTGGATAAGGTGGTAGCGGAATTGGAGAAGCTGACCCAAAATTATCCTCAGCTGGCAGAAAAGGTGGCGGAGCTGGAAACGCTGGAGATTGACTGGAACATGTTGACGGAGAGTGTGGTGGATTTCCTGAAAAACGGGGCGGGGGATGTGCTGACTTCCACGGTCAGTGTTGCCAGCGGCATTATAGGCGGCATCGTCAACGGGGTTATTGCCTTTACCTTTGCTTTGTATATTCTGGCTCAGAAGGAGAAGCTGGAAGACCAGGGAAGAAGGATCATCCGGGCGTATCTGCCGGAACAGGCAGGCACACGGATCCTGGAGGTCTGCTCCATGCTGTACAAAAATTTCAGCTCCTTTATCACGGGCCAGTGTCTGGAAGCGGTGATTCTGGGATTCATGTTTGTGGTGTCCATGAGCATTTTCCGTATGCCCTATGCGCTGATGATCGGAGTGCTTATCGCCTTTACGGCCCTGATCCCTATTGTGGGCGCTTTTATCGGGTGCTTTGTGGGCGCCTTTATGATATTGATGGATAATCCCGTGCAGGCATTATGGTTTGTGATCCTGTTTTTGATTTTGCAGCAGCTGGAAGGCAATCTGGTTTATCCCAGAGTCATGGGAAATTCCGTGGGCTTGCCGTCCATCTGGGTGCTGATGGCGGTTTCCCTGGGCGGCAGCCTGTTCGGCATAGGGGGAATGCTGTTTTTCATCCCGCTGTTTTCCACCTTCTATGCCCTGTTCCGGGAGAGCGTGAATAAGAGAAACGCCCAAAAGAGCTGCAGGGCGGGATTGTCTTCCGGGGGACAGATCAGCAGAAGCATACAGAACGAGAGCCTGCAAAAGGGAGAAAAGCCGCCGGTTCAGTCCGGGGCACGAAGGCAGGAGACATCCGGGAGAAATCAAAAAAGACGAGAAGGAGAAAAGAAGAAATGAGCGGATTTGATTATAACAAGGTGAAGGATCCGGAGTTTTTCCGGGAAAACCGGCTTAAGGCCCACTCGGATCATGTGTGCTATGCCGGAATGGATGAGGAAAGCCGGGGCTGCACCAGCTTGCGCCACAGCCTGAACGGATTGTGGAAATTTGCTTATGCGCCAAACTATTCCAGCGCCATCGCAGGCTTTGAGGCGGAAGGCTATGACTGCAGGGGCTGGGCGGATATCCGGGTGCCGGCCCATATTCAGATGGAGGGGTATGATGCGCCCCAGTATGCGAATATCGATTATCCCTGGGACGGCAGGGAGGAAATTGCGCCGGGCCGGATTCCGGAGCGGTTCAATCCCACAGCCAGCTATGTGAAGTATTTTAACGTACCTGAAAATATGAAGGGAAGACCGGTGTATATTTCCTTTCAGGGGGCGGAGAGCGCATTGGCGCTGTGGTGTAACGGCCATTATGTGGGATACAGCGAGGACAGCTTTACCCCTGCGGAGTTTGAACTGACTGCCTTTTTAAAGGATGGAGAGAATAAGCTTGCGGTGCAGGTGTTTAAGTGGAGCTCCAGCAGCTGGTGCGAGGATCAGGACTTTTTCCGGTTCTCCGGTATTTACCGGGATGTGTATCTTTATACGGTTCCGGAGGTTCATGTGTGGGATCTGAAGGTTATGACGCTGTTAAACGATACCTTCGATCAGGCGGAGCTGACGGTGGATTTGGAGACCGCCGGAAACGGAAAGATAAGCGCCGATCTGATATGGGAGGATAGAAATTACCGATATGACCAGGCTTTCCGGAGCAATCCCGGACAGGTAACGGCCAGCAGGGTGATCGCCCGGAGCGAGGCTGTGACGACGCAGGACGGGGAAAGAGTACATATGGCGTTCACCGTGGAAAATCCTCTTCTTTGGAGTGCGGAAAAGCCGCAGCTGTATAAGCTGCTGATTCAGGTTTGGGATGAACAGGGGAAGCTTTTGGAGGTGATTCCCCAGCAGGTGGGCTTCAGACGGTTTGAGATAGCAGATCACCTGATGAAGCTCAACGGAAAGCGGATCGTGTTCAAGGGAGTCAACAGACATGAATTCAGCTCCCGCACAGGCCGCGTGGTCAGCGAGGCGGAGCTGTGGCAGGATCTGGTGACCATGAAACAGCATAATATCAATGCCATCCGCACCTGCCATTATCCTGACGATTCCAGAATCTATGAGCTCTGCGACAGGCTGGGACTTTACATGATAGACGAGTGTAACCTGGAATCTCACGGCTCCTGGGATCCGGTGGTGTGGGGGAAGGCGGATATAGACAGCGTGGTGCCCGGCAATAAGCCGGAATGGAATGCCATGATGCTGGACCGGGCCGATTCCATGTATCAGCGGGATAAAAATCATCCGGCGGTTCTGATCTGGTCCTGCGGCAACGAGGCCTTCGGAGGAAAAAATATATACGATATGTCCCAGTTTTTCCGAAGCCAGGATCCGGGGCGTGTGGTGCATTACGAGGGCATCTGCAATGATAGGAGGTACCCGGACACCAGCGATATCGAAAGCCGGATGTATACTCCTGTGCCCTATATCGAAGAGTGGCTTCGGGAGCATCCCCAAAAGCCTTATATCTGCTGTGAGTACACCCATGCCATGGGAAACTCCTGCGGAGCCATGCACAAATACACGGATCTGACAGACAGAGAGCCCCTGTACCAGGGAGGCTTCATCTGGGATTATGTGGATCAGTCCATCTATAAAAAGGATCGCTACGGAAGGGAATTCCAGGCCTACGGCGGAGATTTTGATGACAGGCCAAATGACGGCAATTTCAGCGGAAACGGCATCGTTTATGGCGGTGACAGAACGCCTTCGCCCAAGATGCAGGAGGTTCGGTATAATTATCAGAACATTTCTGCGCAGGTGGGAGAAAAAAGTGTATTGATCAAAAATAAGAATTTGTTTGCAGATACCGGAGAGTTTGACTGCTTTGTCCGGCTGGAAAAGGAGGGAAGACTTCTGGAGGAAAGACTGCTTCCCACGGCAGCGGCTCCCGGAGCCGAGGAGGAGTATCCCCTTCCTGTGAGCGTGCCGGGAGAGGCAGGGGAGTATACCGTGACAGCTTCTTTTAGGCTGAAGCAGGATACGGCCTGGGCCGGGGCCGGCCATGAGGTCGCTTTCGGTCAGGGAATCTTTACCAGAACGGACGGGATCATTGCCGACAGACCCCTTGCCCAAAAGAGCCCCCTTCAGGTCATTCGGGGCAGTCAAAATCTGGGAGTCCGGGGCGAAGAATTCGAGGCGCTGTTTTCTTATAGGAGCGGTTGTCTGGTGTCCTACCGTTATGGGGGCAGGGAGCTGTTGAAGACCGCTCCCAGACCTAATTTCTGGCGCGCTCCCATAGACAATGACTGCGGCAATCGGATGATGCAGCGCTATGGACAGTGGAAGCTGGCCAGTATGTACGGAGGGATTTTTGACATTGCCAGGGAGGATCTGTCGGTGACGGAGGAGGACGGCTGTGCGGTGATCTGCTTTAAATGGAAGCTGCCCACCACCCCTGCAGCCCACTGTCATATCCGTTACCGTGTTTACGGGGACAGCACCATCGAGACCACCATGACCTATGATTCCGTTGAGGGCCTGGGGGATATGCCTGAGTTCGGCATGCTGTTTAAGCTTGATGCGGATCTGGAAAATGTGGAATGGTACGGCAACGGCCCGGAGGAAACCTATGCCGACAGGCAGCAGGGGGCAAAGCTGGGACTGTATTCTAATAAGGTGGCGGATAATATGGCCCGGTATATGGTACCTCAGGAATGCGGCAACAAGACGCAGGTGCGGTACGCTAAGGTGACAGATAACTGCGGCAGAGGTATGCTGTTTGCCGGAAAGGGAATGAGCTTTTCCGCTCTGCCCTGGACACCTCATGAGATAGAGAATGCGGCTCATGCCTATGAACTGCCCCAGGTGCATTATACTGTGGTGCGGGCGGCTCTGGCGCAGATGGGCGTGGGCGGAGACGACAGCTGGGGGGCCCGGGTTCATGAGGAATACCTGCTTCCGTCAAAGGGAAAGCTGGAGTTTACCTTTCGGTTTAAGGGAATATAAATATCGAAACGTTTTTCAGAAAACAGTTGACATCCTGATGCAATGTGCTTATACTGAAAAATGTCTTTGGTAAAAAACGATAATTAAGGAAAGGAGACAATGAAATGAAAGCCAAGTTGACAAACAGAATTAACCAACTGCAGAAATGGAATTTGTCTCCCGGGGAAATGTAGATTGTGTTCATCTTCGATTTGTGCGCATGCACGGAAACAGGAATGTACAATGGACCATGGCTGCTTTCAGGAGCCATGGTCTTTTTTCGGCTGGTGGAGGTTTTCGGCGGTTTGCCGGGAATGCGTATTTTGCAGGGATTTCCACTGCCTGTGACCCGGGAGTTGGAAATGGAGGGGTGAAATGAATTTACCAAAAAGCTTTGTCAGTATCATCAAAAAGTACGGAATCGGACAGGATGAGATCGTATTTGCCGCCGGGGCCGACTTTGATGCGGAATACCGGTTTGCGGATTCCATTGCAGCGCTGACGAAAGAGAAACTGATTCTGGCCGCGTACCCTTACGTGGAAAAGGCGGAGTACAGCTTTGGCGGCTACGGCGGCTGGCAGGTGATGGAGGAAAAGATCTCCAGAGAAAATGCGGCGCTGACAGATGAGCCTGCTCTGCAGATCTTTGAGCTGAAGGACGTAGAGAAAATGGAAGTGATCCGCCAGGTGGCCACAGGTGTGCTCATGGCGAAGATCGCCGGAGTGGAGCAGAAGCTCTGCCACTTTTCCAACACCAGGATGGAAACCTTTTTAAGGCTCTGCCGCCTTCGGGAGAAGCTGGAAAAGAATGAGGAAATCACGTCAGAAGACCTGGACGTAAAAAAGGGGAAGGAGTGCTGCCCCAAATGCGGCATGATCTATCCGGATCAGGAGAGAAAGATCTGCCCCAAATGTATGGATAAAAAGTCCATTCTTTTGCGGGTGATGTCCTATTTCAAGCCCTACAAAAAATATCTGGCCATAATGATTTTATGCTATTTGGGGACGGCGGCCCTGAATCTGGTATGGCCTTACTTAAGCGGCACCATTCTCTATGACCGGGTACTGGCCCGGGATGAGGGGTTCCTTGCCATGCTGGGACTTCCCCAGGGACGCTTTGCCGCCGCGCTTACGGTGCTGGTGATCTCCATGATCGTCACCAAGGTGGTTATGCAGGGGCTGGGCATTCTGCAGGGTGTGCTGACGGCCAGGATTGCCCCGGAGGTGGTGGCCAGGCTTAAGAGCCAGGTGTTTGCCTCCATGGGCAGGCTCTCCATCAGCTTCTATTCCAGAAGGCAGACAGGTGGCCTGATGACCCGGGTGTCCGACGACGCGGAGGAGATATCAAGCTTCTTTATAGACGGAATCCCTTATTTCTTTATTAATGTGGGGAATATACTGGCCACCAGTGTGATCATGTTCCTGTTAAATCCGCTGCTGGCGCTGGTGTCTGTGATTCTTATGCCTGTGCTGGTGGTCATCAGCTATCGGATGATGCCCCATCTGTGGCATTACTACGGTAAGAGGCACAGAGCCAACCGCCGCATGAAGGGACAGATGAATGAAAACTTTACCGGGGCCAGAGTGGTGAAGGCCTTCGGCCAGCAGGAGCAGGAGATGACCCGGTTTTCCAAGAGCAACGGAAAGGTGAAGACCGCGGAGATGGATCTGGCCCGCTATGACAATAAGTTTTTTGCCCTGTATTGCACGGTGGAGGATACCATCAGCTTTCTGGTCTGGGCCGTGGGCGGCGCCATGATCATCGGCGGCTCCAATATTGAACTGGGTCTGCTTCTTACCTTTTCCGGTTATGTGGGACAGCTGAAGGGGCCTCTGGAATTTATGTCCCGGATTATCCGCTGGTACACCAACTGCATGAACTCGGCCCAGCGTATGTTTGAGATCATCGACGCGGTGCCGGAGGTGAAGGAAGCTCCCCAGCCCATCAGACCGGAAAGACTGCGCGGGGAGATCGAATTGAAGAATGTGACCTTCGGCTATGAGGCAAATAAGCCTATTCTGAAGGATATCAGCTTTCATGTGGAGGCAGGGGAGGTGTTCGGCATCGTGGGACGCTCCGGCGCCGGCAAATCCACCCTGGTCAATCTGATTTCCCGGCTCTACGACACTCAGGAGGGCGAGGTGCTGGTGGACGGCATCAATGTAAAGCAGTACGGCTTCCGGGAGCTTCGAAAGAACGTGGCCATGGTGTCTCAGGAGACCTATATCTTTATGGGAACAGTGGCGGAAAACATTGCTTATGCCCGTCCCGAGGCCAGCAGAGAGGAGATCATCCGGGCGGCTGTTCAGGCCAATGCCCATGACTTTATCTGCAAGATGCCGGAGGGGTATGACACGATCCTTGGCTCCTCCAGCCGCTCTCTTTCGGGAGGGGAGAAGCAGAGGATATCCATCGCCAGAGCCATTCTGGCGGATCCCAAGATTTTGATCCTGGACGAGGCCACCTCCGCGGTGGACACGGAGACGGAGCTTGCCATCCAGAAGTCCCTGGAGCGGTTGGAAAAGGGCAGAACAGTGCTGTCCATTGCCCACAGACTTTCCACCCTGCGCAATGCCACCCACCTGATCGTGCTGGATGACGGCAGGCTTACGGAGTCGGGTACCCACGAGGAGCTGCTGGCGAAAAAGGGCACCTTCTACAAGCTCAGCGAGCTGCAGACCAAGGCCCTGGCCATGCGGGGGATCGAGTAGACGAACCAGAAAACAGAAGGCTTTTAACTTTAAGGAAACGGCCGTGAGAGGCTGGCAGAGAGGAATATATAATGGAAGGACATGAAAATGGCGGGCAGGACCTGCTGGACCTGCAGGAGTTTGACGAGGAAGCGCTGAAAAAGGAATCGGAGGAGCTTCTGGAGATGCGGTTCCTCACCGGGGAAAATGCTCAGTTTGCAAGGACATCCGGAGGATTTGTTTCCCTGAAGACAAAGGACAAGGAATACCCAAGAGTGGGAGTGTATCTGACATTTCCCCTGACGAATCCGGAGGAATTTATATCCATCCGGGAGGCGGATGAAAAAGCGAAGGAGATCGGCATTGTGGAAAAGCTTTCCCAGCTTCCGAAGGATCAGCAGGAGATGCTGCAGGAACAGATCCGTCTGCGTTATTTTATGCCGGTGATCACCAAGGTGCTGGATGTGAAGGACGAGTACGGATATGCTTACTGGAACGTGGTAACCACCTTCGGTGCCTGCCGCTTTACCACTCAGATGAGCGGTGACGCTGTGATTCATCTGAGTGATTCCAGGCTGCTGGTGACGGATATCGACGGAAACCGGTACGAGATTCCGGATTTTTACCAGCTGGGCGTAATGGAACGTAAGAAACTGGATCTGTTTATATAACACGGCAGCTTCAACCGGGTTAAACGGAAGCTGTGGTATTTGAGAAAGGCATGTAAATATTATGAAATTATTATATCATTTGAGCGCTGCCCAGCTGGAGACTCTGGCGCTCCGGGACGGGGAGGAGCTGCGATACTGTGTCCCTGTGGATCTGGAGTTTGACAACAGGGCAAAGCTGGCCAGGGATGCCTACGCAGGGCAGGTCTGGCTGGGGGTGACAGGGGAGCGCTTCCTGGTGCTGGAGGGAGAACAGGTGACAGAATTTCTCCTGAAGGACTGTGAAAGGATTAAGTGCGAGCATCAGGTGAACAGCGGGATCGTTACCGTGACGAAAAAGGATGGACAGATTATCTGTGCGGCGCGGTTTTCCATGCGCCACATTATTCGGGTATCCTATGTGGTCAGAGGAGCCCAGGCTGTGATCACAGCCATGGAGAAGGGCGGAGAGCCGGAAAGAATCGTCAGCCTGGAATATGAGAAATACTGCGAAAAATGCGGGCGGGCCCTGCCGGGCACCAGCAAATGTCCTTACTGTGAGGGAAAGGCGGATCTGCTGAAGAAGTTTATGGCGCTCTGCGGAGGGTATGTGGGGAAGCTTTTGCTGATCTCCCTGATCATGGCCCTGATCGCTGCGGTGAACCTTATATCTCCCATGATACAGAGGCAGTTTATCGACGGCGTGCTGGCCACGGGTGAGGGAGGGTGGTCCGATCTGTGGCTGTTTGTGGGAGTCACCTTTTTCCTTCTGGTGGCCCGGATCCTTTTGGAGGTCTATCGGTACTGGCAGTGCGTATCGCTGGGGACCTCCTTAAGCATGACCCTTCGTCAGAAGCTGTATCAGAAGATCCAGATGCTCTCCCTGTCTTTTATCAACAACAGGAAGCCGGGAGAGCTGATGAACCGTGTGGCCCGGGATACAAACCAGATCCGGGCCTTCATGGAGGAAATATTCGGAGATATGTTTTCCGTATTGCTGACCATGATTGTTTCTCTGGTAATGATGCTTCTGATCAGCTGGAAGATGACCCTTATGACCATGGCCGTTATTGTCTTTGTCTTTGTGATTACCAAAGCATTCTGGCACCATATCCACTGCATTTTTCATAAGCAGTGGCTGAAGGCCGACGATCTGGCCAGCAGTCTGCAGGACATTATCTCCGGTATGCGTGTGGTGAAATCCTTCGGCAAGGAGGAGAGAGAGGCGGGACGTTTCCAGAAGAAGGCGGAGGAGTTTGCCGCCATCAGCAGGAAAAACGAGACCTTCTGGGCCGCTTTCTTTCCTATTCTGACATTTCTGATGGGAGTGGGCACCTATATCGCCGTGTATTTCGGCGGCATGGATGTGCTGGCAGGCAGGATGAGCGTGGGAGAGCTGGTACAGTTTATCACCTATTGCGGTTATTTGTTTGGGCCGTTGGGCTGGATGACTCATCTGCCCCGGGCGGTGATGCAGATGATCACCAGCCTGAATCGGATCTACGACGTGCTGGATGAGCAGCCGTCCATTTCGGACCGGGAGGACAGCAGGGAATTTCCTATTGAGGGTGCGTTTACCTTTGAGGATGTGTCCTTCGGTTATCATACCTACGAGCCGGTGCTGGAGAATATCACCTTCGATGTGAAGCCCGGAGAGATGATCGGGCTGGTGGGAGCCTCCGGCACAGGAAAATCCACTCTGATCAATCTGATCATGCGCCTGTATGACGTGGACCAGGGAACCATCACCATCGACGGGGTGGATATCCGGGACGTGAAGGCAGACAGCCTGCACACCCAGATCGGGGTGGTATTACAGGAGACCTTTTTGTTCTCCGGCAGTATTTTGGCCAATATTCGCTTTGCCAGACAAAACGCTTCTCTGGCCGAGGTGATTCAGGCGGCCAAGGCGGCCAATGCCCATGATTTTATCACCAAGACTCCCGACGGCTACAATACCTATGTGGGAGAGCACGGCTATAATCTTTCGGGAGGAGAGCGGCAGAGGATCGCCATTGCCAGGGCCATCCTGAACAACCCCAGGCTTTTGATTCTGGATGAGGCAACCTCGGCTCTGGATACCGAGAGCGAATTCCTGATCCAGCAGGCGCTGGATCGTCTGGTGAAGGGCAGAACCACCTTTGCCATCGCCCATAGGCTGTCCACCCTGCGCAATGCGGACCGCCTGGTGGTTATCGACAAGCATGGGATCGCCGAGATCGGAACCCATAATGAGCTTCTGGAAAAGAAGGGAATTTACTATGGTCTGGTGACGGCACAGCTGAAGATGGCGGAAGGAAAGTAGGCATGCTGAAGGGATAGTTACTTTTCATGGGCAGGGGCCGCGAGGTGTTTATATTAACATTTTATGAAATGATTGAAATGCCCATAAATTTATGGTAGAGTAATAAAGACATAAACTATTGGGAATGGGAGCCGGAGCAGAATGGAACAATACAAACAGGAATTTATCGAGTTCATGGTGGACAGTCAGGTGCTGAAGTTTGGCCAGTTTACTCTGAAAAGCGGAAGGAAATCACCGTTTTTTATGAATGCGGGAGCATATGTGACAGGCACCCAGCTGCGAAAGCTGGGAGAGTATTATGCCAGGGCCATCCATGATAATTTCGGGGACGATTTTGACATTCTGTTCGGGCCTGCCTACAAGGGTATTCCCTTAAGTGTGGCCGCGGCCATGGCATACAGCGAGCTTTACGGCAGGGACATCCGCTACTGCTCCAACAGGAAGGAAGTAAAGGACCACGGGGACGTGGGTATTTTGCTGGGAAGCAGCATCAAGGATGGAGACAGGATTGTGATTATTGAAGATGTGACCACCTCCGGCAAATCCATTGAGGAGACCTTCCCTATTATCCAGGCCCAGGGCAATGTGGAGATCAAAGGGCTGATGGTATCGCTGAACCGAATGGAGAAGGGGCTGGGCGGCAGGCTGAGCGCTCTGGATGAAATTCGGGAAAAGTATGGTTTTGAAGCCCATTCCATAGTGACTATGCGGGATGTGACGGAATACCTGTATAATAAGCCTTATAAAGGACAGATCTACATCGACGATACCTTGAAGGCGGCTATCGATGAATACTATGCCGTCTACGGCGCGTAGGCGCCATACGGAAACTTGCGGAAAAGACGACAGAAAGCTTCTGATATGCAGTGGGAAGACGGAGACAGAAAGGGGAAGGAAGATGGAGCAGAAACTTTACAAGGTGATGAACGGTGCAGGAGCCGCCAATATCACCATCGGTGTGGTGACTCTGGTAGTAGGGATCGTATCCGGTATTTTGCTGATTGTTGCCGGAGCAAAGCTGATCGCGGGGAAATCCAAGATTTTATTTTAACGGTGAGGAGCTTAGCGGGCATTTCCTGAGGGGAGTGCCCTTTAGAGTTTATATGAAAAAAAGAAAATCCTTTATATTTACCAATAAAAAGCATTCCAACAGGGCGATTATGTCTACCATTCTGGGGATCATCAGTCTGGTGTCTCTGGGGATCGTGGTGGTTTTGTCCGGCAGGAACGGGGGAGATGCGCCGGGAGGCTTCGGCGTTACGGGACTGCTTGCTTCCCTGTATTCGGTGATCGGATTGATTCTGGGGATCGCTACCTGGAGGGAAAAGGATTATTACAGGATCTTTCCGGTGCTGGGAACACTGTTGAATCTGGCGGCGCTGGGAGGAATCAGCTTCATATTATATGCGGGAGTGAATTTGTGATGAGTGATTATATGGAAATGGAAGCGGATATTTTGGAGGAGCGCTATGGACTTGCGCTCCAAAGAATAAAAGAAATTCCCGGAGAGCATTTGGGGCAGGACAGTTTGGAGGACTATTTTTCCTTTTGTGCAGGCTTTGTGCTGATGATCGACGATACAAGGGGATTTCTTGCGGGCGGAGGCCTGGAGAGCGCGCCTCTGGAGGAGCTTGAGCGTCGCAATCAGGCTTTATACGGCGATATTCTGCCTTCCCATTATGAAAAAAGCTACGGCAATCCGGCTGTGGCGGTCAAATTGTTGGGAGAGGACTATGGCCGGGAGCTGTGTTTTTTGTATACAAAGCTTCGGGAGATGATCGGCTTTGTCTATGAAGGCAGGCTGGAGGAGCTCGTGATCCGGCTGGAGCTTTTTGCGGAGGTATATGCTGCCTTCCGGTATAAGGAGGCAGAGGAGGGCGGACTGCCCTCAGGGGATGAAATCCGGGGAATCCTGTATTGGTTTGTCAGCGATTATGCCGATATCACAGCAGAGAGGACCGTGAGGGAGCTGGTGTGTCCCGGGGAGAGCATGGCGGTCAGGCTGATACAGGAGAGCGACCTGACGGATGTAAGATTCTTGTATTACTACGGTGAATATGTGGGTAGAAACGAGTTGGAGACCGCGCGGTTTCTGGCCGGACTCCCGGAGGAGACCATAGCCTCCATGGCGGATACTTATACGGAGGGTTACCGCATCGGATTTGAGGTGACGGGAAAGGATCTTTCCAAAAAGCAGACGGTGGGATTGTATTACCGGTTGGGATTTGAGCGTATGATGCGCAGGGCGGTAAACAATTTTGCGGACATGGGACTTCGCCCGGTTACCAGGCGGGGAGCCTTTACCGGCGGTACTCTAAACCGTCAGTACGATTACGACCACAAGGACGACAGGACGCTTTACCTGGACAAAAACTATGTAAATCGTCAACTGGAGGCGACCCGCACAGCCTTTGAAAAGGTAAAGACCGAGGCGGCGGGTTTTGCAGGGCCGGCTGTGGTGGAAACCTTCGGGGAGGCGGATTTTGACCCTGTAATCAAAGAAGAAGCGCTGAAGCTGTCTCCGGAGCAGAACAGACTCTGGGTGGACTATAGGACGCAGGCAGGGCAGCTGCAGAGGGAATATATTATCGAAGAGGAACGCAGCTTTACCATTATCGCTTTTCCCATACCGGAGGTTGGACCCGTGTTTCAGGAGCTCTTCAGCGAGACTATCCGCATCAATACGCTGGATTATATGCTGTACCGCAGGGTTCAGCAGACACTGATCGATGCACTGGATACGGCGGATTACTGTGAAATCAGGGGAATGGACGGCAACCGGACCGATCTGAGGATCAATTTGTGGAAGCTGAAGGATCCGCAGAAGGAGACGATCTTTGAAAATTGCGTGGCGGATGTGAATATTCCCGTGGGAGAGGTGTTTACCTCTCCTGTGCTGGCGGGGACAAACGGAACGCTCCATGTGACCAGAGTCTTTCTGGGAGGACTGGAGTTTCGGGATCTGTCCATTGTTTTCCGGGACGGCATGATCCGGGAGTATTCCTGCGGAAACTATGAAAACGAAGAGGAAAACCGTAATTTTATCCGGGAAAATATTTTGTTTCGTCATGAGACGCTTCCCCTGGGGGAATTTGCTATCGGCACCAACACCACCGCCTATGTGGCGGCCAAGCGTCTGGGGGTGGAGGGAAAGCTTCCCATTCTGATCGCCGAGAAGATGGGCCCTCATTTTGCGGTGGGGGATACCTGCTATTCTCATACCGAGGATATCAGGGTTTACAATCCCGACGGAAAGGAGATCGTTGCCAGGGAGAATGAGGTGTCGGCGGGCCGGAAGGAAAATCCGTCCCAGGCATATTTTAACTGCCACACGGACATTACCATTCCCTATGACGAGCTGGGAGAGCTGACGGCAGTAAAGAAGGACGGAACAAGGATTCCCGTTATCCGGGACGGCAGATTTGTCCTGCCCGGCTGTGAGGCGCTGAACGAAGCGTTTGAGAGCTGATGACCGGACGGAAATATTTGTGCTTGCATAGGATGGACAATTTTAGTACACTGTGATTATAAAGAGGATGAAAGCAAAAAAGAGCAGGGAGGTACAGAATGGCCAAGGTTGGTATTGTGATGGGCAGCGATTCCGATATGCCGGTAATGGCAAAGGCGGCGGATATCCTGGAAAAGCTGGGAATTTCATATGAAATGTCGATTATCAGCGCTCACAGAGAGCCGGAGGTGTTTTTTGAATATGCCAGGGGAGCGGAGGAAAAGGGATTTCGGGTGATCATTGCGGGAGCGGGAATGGCGGCTCATCTGCCGGGCATGTGTGCGGCGATCTTTCCCATGCCGGTCATCGGCATTCCCATGCACACTACCTCCCTGGGAGGCCGGGACTCCCTGTATTCTATTGTACAGATGCCGGCGGGGATTCCGGTGGCCACGGTGGCCATTAATGGAGGCGCCAACGCAGGACTGCTGGCGGCAAAAATTCTGGCTGTGTCGGACCCGGAGCTTTTGGAAAGACTGAAGGCCTACAGCGCGCAGCTGAAGGAGCAGGTGGAGTCCAAGGATGAAAAGCTTCAGAGAGAAGGATACAAGGCCTATCTGGAGAGTATGAAGAAGTGATGAGAGACTGTTCTGACAGATGACAAAAGCCGAAAACAGAGACATATGGAATAAGCGAAAAACGAAAACATGGCATGGAGGATAAGATGGATTACAGGAAAGCGGGAGTGGATATTGAAGCGGGCTATCGCTCGGTGGAGCTGATGAAGGAGCATGTAAGGAAGACCATGCGTCCGGAGGTGCTTGGGGGGCTGGGCGGTTTTTCCGGAGCCTTTTCCATGGCGGCCTGCAGGAATATGGAAAATCCCGTGCTTTTGTCCGGCACGGACGGCGTAGGGACGAAGATCAAGCTGGCCTTTCTTATGGACCGGCACGACACGGTGGGAATCGACTGTGTGGCCATGTGCGTAAATGACATTGCCTGCGCAGGGGGAGAGCCGTTGTTTTTTCTGGATTATATTGCCTGCGGCAGGAACTATCCCGAAAAAATTGCATCTATTGTAAAAGGCGTTGCGGAGGGCTGCCAACAGGCGGGAGCGGCTCTGATCGGCGGTGAGACTGCCGAGCATCCCGGGCTGATGCCGGAGGAGGAATATGATCTGGCGGGCTTTACCGTAGGGATCGTGGACGAAAAGGATATGATTACCGGAAAAGAAATCCGGGAGGGGGATGTGCTGATCGGCATTGCCTCCTCCGGGGTTCATTCCAACGGTTTTTCTCTGGTGCGGAAGGTGTTTGATATGACAAAGGAGAGCCTGGACACTTACTATGAGGAACTGGGAGCCACCTTGGGAGAGACCCTTCTTACTCCTACCAAAATATATGTGAAGGCCCTGAAGGCAGTCAGAGAGGCAGGCGTGGTCATCAAGGGCTGCAGTCATATTACCGGCGGTGGCTTTTATGAGAACATTCCCCGGATGCTGCCGGAAGGGATCCGGGCTGTGATTGAGAAAAAAAGCTATGAGCTTCCGGCCATTTTCCGTCTGCTTCAGGAAAAGGGCGGCATTGAGGAGCATGTGATGTACAATACCTTTAACTGCGGTTTGGGAATGGTGCTGGCTGTGGATTCCGCCCACGCAGAGAAAACCCTGGAGGCTCTGCGGGCGGCAGGAGAGACCGCATACCTGGCAGGCTGTTGCAGGGCGGGAGAAAGAGGAGTAGACATATGCTGAGGGCAGCGGTGTGCGTGTCCGGAGGCGGCACCAATCTGCAGGCGCTGATAGACGCCATTGAGCAGGGAAATGTCACCAACACGCAGATCGTGGGTGTGCTTAGCAACAATGCCGGTGCCCGGGCGCTGGAACGGGCCAGGGAACACGGTATTCCAAGCGCAGCCGTTTGTCCCCGGGACTATCAAAGCAGAGAGGCTTTTGAGAAGGCAATGCTGGAAAAGCTGTGTCAGATGGCGCCGGATCTGATCGTGCTGGCAGGCTTCCTGGTGAAGATACCAGAGGAGATGGTGTGCCGGTTCCCCAATCGGATCATAAATATTCATCCGTCTCTGATTCCTTCCTTCTGCGGCACCGGGTATTATGGCATAAGGGTACATGAAAAGGTTCTGGAACGGGGCGTTAAGATTACGGGGGCTACGGTTCATTTTGTAAACGAAGGGATGGACGAGGGGCCAATCATTTCTCAGAAGGCTGTGGCGGTGGAGGATGATGACACGCCGGAGACACTGCAGAGGCGGGTGATGGAGCAGGCGGAATGGATCCTGCTTCCCCAGGCGGTGGACGACATTGCAAACGGACGGATCCGGGTAGTGCACGGCAGAGTGTGCCGGGAGAGATCAGGACAAGACATTAAGGAAACTGAAAGGTAAGGTGGAGGCATGAAGGTATTGATCGTAGGAGGCGGCGGAAGGGAGCACGCCATAGCGGTCAGCATGAAGAAGAGCAGCCGGGTGGACCAAATTTATTGTGTGCCCGGCAATGCGGGAATCGCTCAGATTGCAGAGTGCGAGTCTTCCATCGGAGTCATGGAGTTTGACCGGATCGCGGCGTATGCAAAGGAAAAGGCAGTGGATCTGGTATTTGTGGCTCCGGACGATCCGCTGGTAGGTGGATTGACAGATGTACTGAAGGCAGAAGGCCTGCGGGTATTCGGGCCGGATAAAAAGGCGGCCATTTTAGAGGGAAGCAAGGCTTTTTCTAAGGATCTGATGAAAAAGTATCATATTCCCACGGCGGCTTATGAGATCTTTGAGGATCCGGATCAGGCGCTTGCGTATCTGGAGAATGCCAGGATGCCTATCGTACTGAAGGCGGACGGGCTGGCGCTGGGAAAGGGAGTATTGATCTGCAATACGCTGGAGGAAGCCAGGGCCGGTGTCCGGGAGATCATGCTGGATAAGCATTTCGGCAGCGCCGGGAACCGTATGGTCATCGAAGAGTACATGACCGGAAGGGAGGTTTCCGTGCTGGCCTTTGTGGACGGAAAAACCATCCGGCCCATGACTTCCGCTCAGGATCATAAGCGGGCCTGCGACGGGGATCAGGGCTTGAACACCGGCGGTATGGGTACCTTTTCACCCAGTCCGTTCTATACGCCGGAGGTGGATGAATTCTGCAGGAAGCATATTTATCAGGCCACCGTGGATGCCATGGCGGCGGAGGGAAGAGAATTTAAGGGCGTTATATTCTTTGGACTGATGCTGACAGCTCAGGGACCCAGAGTGCTGGAATACAACGCCAGGTTTGGAGATCCGGAGGCCCAGGTGGTTTTATGCAGAATGAAGAATGATATCATGGATGTTCTGGATGCTTGTATAGACGGCAGCCTGGATCAGGTGGAACTGGAATTTGAGGATGATGCGGCAGTCTGTGTGGTGCTGGCCTCCAAAGGATATCCCCTGTCCTATGAGAAGGGCTTTGAAATTACGGGACTGGAAAAATTTGAGGGAAGGGATGACTATTACTGTTTCCATGCGGGAAGCAGATTTGACGGCCAGGGGCGGATCGTCACAAACGGCGGAAGAGTGCTGGGAGTGACGGCCAGAGGCGCCGATCTTAAGGAGGCCAGGGCGAAGGCCTACGAGGCTGCCGGCTGGGTGTCTTTTGCCAATAAATATATGCGCGGCGACATCGGCAGAGCGATCGATGAAGCGCAGAGCATTAAATAAACTATACAAAATAAGGGGTAGGAGGAATAAATATGGAACGTATAGCCAGTCTGATCCAGACAGATTTGTACCATGTCCCCTGTGTCTGTGAGAAGTGCGGGGGTGTGATGATATTTCAGGGAATCGGAGAATATCATTGCGAAGACTGCGGCACGGTGGCGTTTGACGATTATGGAAAGGTCAGGGGATATATTGAAGAGCACAGGGGAGCCAATGCAATGGAGATCGAAAACGCTGTAGGTGTTTCTCAGAGAACGATCCGTCAGCTTCTCAGAGAAGGAAGACTGGAGGTGGCGGAGGGTTCCAGAACATTCCTGCATTGCGAATTGTGCGGTAAGCCTGTTCGCAGCGGAAAATTCTGTCCGGATTGTGAAACCAAGGCCCACCGCAGTCTGGAGGAGAAGCAAAGAGAGATGCTGAACAAGGTCAAGAACATGCAGGGCTTTGGACTGAACGAAACTGGCGACGAGGGTCAGAAACGGTTTGTGCGTGATAACGGATAATCAGGATACTGGAAAGAAAGATGCCTTGAAACAGGCAGAGAGACGTAAATGCCGGCAAAGCGGGCATGGGGGTATGTTTATGAAAAGAACAAAAGAGATTAATACATCAGGGAGATCCATTCATAGAAAATGGATTTTGACGGCGGTCACGTCTTTTGTGCTTGTGCTTTTCCTGGGGCTGTGTACGGACAGCTTTTGTATGGTGAGTCATGCGGAGAGCGAGGCTGTCGTCACGGCGGCAAAGGGGATCAATATCCGTAAGGAGCCCAATTCCTCCAGTGAAGTAATCGGCGGCCAGGAGCCCAATAAAACCATCTCCATTAAGAGCCAGGTACAGGGAGCGGACGGCTATACCTGGTATGAGGTGTATGTGGACTCCTATACCACAGGCTGGGTGCGTTCCGACCTGGTAAGGATTACGGACGGGACTACGCCGCCCACCGGTACGGCAACAACAACGCCTAACACCTCTACGCCGCCTCCTGCCACGGATCCGGAGACGCCTGTGGAGGAGCCTCCTGCTCAGGTGACAGTGGTAAATCCCGTAAACGGCGTTGTGACAGGGGGACCGGTGAATATATACAGCAATGTGTCTGCGGCCAGTCAGCTGATTACCACGGCTGCGGACGGACTGTCAGTGACCATTAACGGCACGGCTTATTCCTCCGACGGCAAGTTTTGGTATCAGGTGAGCTTTATGGATAATGGAGCCGACGTGGTGGGCTTTATGGACTCCGCCTATGTGGTTCCTTCCGGTGAGCTGACGGCTTATACCCCGGAGGCGCCTGTGGACCCGGATCCGCCTGTGGATCCGGCCCCGCCGGAAGCGCCCAAGGAGTATGAAACCCTGCTGGAGGGAGAGATCTGGTATTTGGTGGACAACACCGGTGATGTGGCGGAGAAGAATCCCATAGAAAAGCTTCTCAGCATTGCCAAGCAGGGCCAGGACATGATTGATGAGGCCAATAAGAAAGCCAATCGGAACCAGGTGATCGTTATTGTGCTGGTTTTCCTTTTGGTAGGCGCGGCTGTGGTGATCGGATTTTTGGTGTTCAAGATCAAGGATATGATGGACTCTGCCTATTATAAAGAGGTGGAGAGGGATACAATGAAGCGAAGAGAGACCAGTACTGCCCGGGGAAGCGGCCAGCGTGTCATGACCACGGTGGGAGGAGGCTCTTCGGGTCAGCGTCCTGCCGGCGCCTCTCAGGGAGGCCGTCCCGCAGGAACAGCTCAAGGAGCCCGTCCTTCAGGAAGTGCCCAGGGAACCCGCCCGGCGGGAAGCGTTCAGGGAGGCCGTCCCGGGGGGACAATTCAGGGAGCCCGCCCTGCAGGAAGTTCTCAGGGAGGCCGTCCGGTGGGAAGCGCCCAGGGAGCGCCCCAGGGAACCCGTTCTGCAGCAGGCGTCCAGGGAGCCCGTCCGGCGGGAGCGGCTCAGGGAGCCCGCCCCGCAGGGGCAGTCCAGGGAGCACGCCCTGCAGCAGGCGCTCAGGGAGCTCGTTCGGTGGGAAATACCCAGGGAGCGCCCCAGGGAGCCCGTCCGGCAGGAGGCGCTCAGAGCCAGCGTTCCGCAGGCGCTCCTCAGGGACAGAAGCAGACAGGCTCTCAGGGATGGAAATCCAGGAACTTTATGTCTGAGGATGACGATGAATTTGAATTTGAGTTTTTGAACTATGAAGGGGATGAGGAATAATCCTCTTGAAGAAGGAACCGGGCGGATAACCTCTGCCGGTTTCTTCTTTTTATGTTGACACCATCCGCCGGCTGTTATATGATAGATATCACAGTTCCCAACTGAATATATGTGAGGGACTGCGCGGACAGGAACGAATGTCTGCAGTGCAGGCAGAGGAGGTATGGCTATGATCATAGAAATTGATTTCAACAGTGATGAAGCGCTGTATTTGCAGCTTCGGAATCAGATCATAATGGGGATTGCCACCTCACAGTTTCATGAGGGGGATTCACTTCCCAGTGTCCGTCAGATGGCAGATATCATTGGTATCAATATGCACACGGTGAACAAGGCCTATACGGTGCTGCGGCAGGAGGGGTATGTGAAGGTGGACCGCCGCAAGGGCGCTGTAATCGCCATAGATGTGGACAGAATCCGCACACTGGAGGAATTGAAGAAGGAGCTTCAGGTCATACTGGCAAAGGGCAGCTGTAAAAATATCACCAAGGATGAGATACATGAGCTGATAGAAGAGATTTATGCGGACTATATGTAAAGGTGCGGTAAAGAAAAGCACAGTGGAAATGAATCTGGAGTAATTGAACTATATGTAAATGGAGGTATTACGTCTATGCAGGGGCAGTTTACGGATAATGCTCAGGAGGCTCTTAAGCTGGCCTCCAGATGCGCAGCCAGCCTGAAACAGGGATATGTGGGAACGGAACACATTCTCATGGGGCTTTTAAAGGAGCCCGCCGGCGTGGCGCACAGGGTTCTGACGGATAATAATGTGGATGCGGATCAGATCCTGGACATGATCAAGGAGCTGATCGCCTTTGAGGGAGGAGTGGGCTTAAAGGAAAGGGAAGGGTATTCCCCAAGGGCGATCAGGATTCTGGACGAGGCTCATCGGCAGGCAGCCAGGTTCGGACAGAGGGAGACAGGAACGGAGCATATTCTTCTGGCTATTATCAAAGAGGGAGAGAATGTGGCGGTGCGTCTGCTGAACACCATAGGGATCAACGTTCAGAAGGTATACGCGGATACGCTGATCGCCATGGGGCAGGACGGCGGTCTGTATAAGGAGGATCTGGCCAGGAAGGGACCGGGAAAAGCCAGGCCCACGGCTTTGAGCCAATACAGCAGAGATCTGACAGCCATGGCCAGAGAGGGAAAGCTGGACCCGGTTATCGGCAGGGAGGATGAAATCCGACGTCTGATCCAGATTCTCAGCCGACGCACAAAAAATAATCCCTGCCTGGTGGGAGAGCCCGGCGTGGGAAAGACTGCCGTGGTGGAAGGGCTTGCCCTGCGCATTGTGGAGGGGAAGGTGCCTCTTACGGTGAAGGATAAGCGTGTGCTGACGCTGGACTTGTCGGGAATGGTGGCCGGGAGCAAATACCGGGGAGAATTTGAAGAGCGCATTAAGCGGGTTATCCGGGAAGTGATTGATGATGGAAATGTGATCCTCTTTTTGGATGAGCTTCATACCATCATCGGCGCAGGGGGTGCGGAGGGTGCCATCGATGCATCCAATATTTTAAAGCCTTCCCTGGCCAGAGGAGAGCTCCAGATGATCGGTGCCACCACCATTGCGGAATACCGCAAATATATTGAAAAGGATGCCGCTCTGGAGCGTCGTTTCCAGCCGGTAACGGTGGAGGAACCCACGGAGGAAGAGGCCATCCGTATTCTGGAGGGAATCCGGGGAAAATATGAGGAGCACCATCAGGTGTCCATCACTGATCAGGCTGTGGAGGCGGCGGTGAGGCTGTCCAGCCGTTATATCAATGACAGAAATCTCCCGGATAAAGCCATCGACCTGATCGATGAGGCGGCAGCCAGCGCCAGGCTGCGCACCATGGATATGCCGGACAAGCAGAAGGAAATTATCGAGCAGATCAAAAAGATGGATCTGCAGATTGAGAGATCCATCCGCATGGAGGCCTTTACCCAGGCTACGGAGATTAAGAGAAACCAGGATGAGCTTGTTAAAAAATACGAGCGGATGAGGAAACGCCAGGACAGCCGGGAGACGGGAAAAAAATATATGGTAGGCGAGAACGAGATCGCCGAGGTGGTGGCCATGTGGACAAAGATTCCTGTCAAAAAGCTGGCCCAGAAGGAGAGTGAGCGTCTTTTAAAGCTGGAGGGCATCCTGCACCGCCGGGTTATCGGCCAGGAGGAGGCTGTCACGGCGGTGGCCAAGGCCATGCGGCGGGGACGGGTGGGATTAAAGGATCCCAGAAGGCCCATCGGTTCCTTCCTGTTTTTGGGGCCTACCGGCGTGGGAAAGACGGAGCTGTCCAAAGCATTGGCGGAAGCCATGTTCGGATCCGAGGAAGCCATTATCCGGGTGGACATGTCCGAATATATGGAGGGACATTCCGTTTCCAAGATGATCGGCTCCCCGCCGGGATATGTGGGATTTGAGGAGGGAGGCCAGCTCAGCGAAAAGGTGCGCCGCAACCCTTATTCGGTAGTGCTTTTTGACGAGATCGAGAAAGCCCATCCGGATGTGTTCAACGTATTGCTGCAGGTGCTGGATGACGGCCATATCACAGATTCCAAGGGCAGAAAGGTCAGCTTCAAAAATACGATTCTGATCATGACCTCCAACGCAGGTGCAGCAAGGATCGTGGATCCAAAGAACCTGGGCTTTTCCGTGGGAAGCGACGCCAAAAAGGATTATGAGAAAATGAAGTCCGGGGTTATGGAGGAGGTAAAGAGGAGCTTCAAACCGGAGTTTATAAACAGAATAGATGATATAATCGTATTCCACCAACTGGGGAACGATCATATGAAGGCGATTGTCAATCTGCTGGCATCCGATCTTTACGCAAGATGCGAGGCACAGATGGATATCAGGCTGAGCATGACTTCTGCCCTGAAGGAACATTTGGTAGAAAAGTACGCGGATCACAAAATGGGAGCCAGGCCTTTGAAGAGAGCGATCCAGTCAGTGGTGGAGGACGCTCTGGCGGAGGAGATTCTGATGAAGAAAATTCAGCCGGGAGATGTGGTATCTGCAGGCTTTAAAAGCGGCAGGGTTTGCTTTACTGCCAAAAGACAGGAAGAATAAAGGAGTCGGCATGACCTGCAAAAAAAGATAGAAAAAAGAAGGATTTTATATTATACTTTATGTGAAATCCCGGAAGGCTCCGGGTAATTCCGGCCCATAATAATCCGGGCCCACAGTACAAAAACAGGAGGACACACAGATGGCAGTGGTAGAGGAATTGCTGCGAAGCGAAGCAGACGGAAAGGTGAGCTTCGGAAATCACAGGCTGGCTCAAAAGGCGAAGGTGGAGGATTATCCCCATGCAGGCGACCTTCTCAAGGTGAAGACCTGCAGTGCTATTACCAAGCTGGAGAAAAACGGAATGTTTCTTTATGAATCCGTTCCCGGCACCAGTGTTATCGACTTCACGGAGAGAGAAAACGGTGTGGAGTTTATCGTGGAGGGAGACGAAGACGCCCAAATCACTGTCGGTCTCACGGACGAGACGGAATATGAGGTGTTTGTGGACGGAAAGAGTGTGGGGAATATGACCACCGGACTGGGCGGCAAGCTTTCTTTGAGTGTGGAGCTGGAAAACGCCGGAGAGGTGCCGGTGAGGATCGAACGGGTATAGGGGTATCTGTATGGCAAAGGGCAGGGCGGCGACTCATTTTTACTGTCAGAATTGCGGGCATGAGTCTTCCAAATGGATGGGGCAGTGCCCCGGATGCAGGGAATGGAATACATTTGTGGAGGAGACGGTGAGCAATTCTCCCCGGGGAGGCGCCGTATCCTCCCGGACGGCGGGAGGCCGGGGGGCCGTGCCCAGTGTTCTTTCGGATATTTCTATCAGTGAGGAGAACCGGTTCTCCACCGGGATGGGTGAGCTGGACCGGGTTCTGGGAGGCGGAATCGTCCAGGGATCCCTGACGCTGGTAGGCGGGGATCCGGGGATCGGTAAATCCACACTGCTTCTGCAGGTGTGCCGGAACCTTTCGGGCCGGGGACATGGCGTCCTTTACATATCGGGGGAGGAATCCCTGGTTCAGATTAAAATGCGTGCGGACAGGATCGGTAGCTTTTCGGACAAAATGTTTCTGCTCTGTGAAACAAATCTGGATGTAATTTCGGGAATCATACAAGACCGCAGGCCGGAGGTGGTGGTGATCGATTCCATCCAGACCATGTACAACGAAAATGTTTCGGCGGCCCCCGGGAGCGTGTCCCAGGTGAGAGAGTCCACAGGAATCCTGCTGCAGCTGGCAAAGGGACTGGGAGTGTCCGTGCTGATCGTGGGACATGTGACCAAGGAAGGGACGGTGGCCGGTCCCCGGGTTTTGGAGCATATGGTGGACACGGTGCTTTATTTCGAGGGTGACCGGCATGCCTCCTATCGTATATTGAGGGGAGTGAAAAACCGTTTCGGTTCTACCAATGAGATCGGAGTTTTTGAAATGCGGGAGCAGGGGCTGGAAGAGGTTATGAATGCCTCAGAGTATATGCTCAGCGGAAGGCCGGAGAATGCCAGCGGTTCCGTGGTGGCATGTACCATGGAGGGAACCAGGCCGCTTTTGGTGGAAATTCAGGCCCTGATCTGCCACAGCAGCTTTGGAATTCCCCGCAGACAGGCCACGGGGACGGATCTCAATCGGGTAAACCTCTTGATGGCGGTGCTGGAAAAAAGATCCGGAATTCAGATGGCGTCCTGTGACGCCTATGTGAACATTACAGGCGGAATGAAGATTCTCGAGCCGGCCATAGATCTGGGGATCGTTCTGGCGATTCTGTCCAGCTTCCGCAATGCGGCATTGAATCCCCGGCTGATCGCTTTCGGCGAGGTGGGCCTCAGCGGAGAGGTCCGGGCGGTGAGCATGGCCAGACAACGGGTGGCGGAGGCGGAGAAGCTGGGCTTTGAAGTTTGTGTTCTTCCATGGGTGTGCGCACAGGACTGTGGAAAAAACGGTAAAATAAAGCTTCTGGGTGTAAGGACAGTACAGGACGCAATTGACAAATTGTTGTAAAAGCGGAAAAACAGTTTGGCTGAAGGCGCAGCGTGCCCTGCATGATTCAGAAAGAAAAAAATATTCATATAAAAACGTATTTTTTGCTTGCAGGATCCATGGGTGGTGTGGTATAATGATTTTCGCCGGTGAAAAGAATCCATCGGCTGAATAGGGGAATAGTACAATGGTAGTGCGGCGGTCTCCAAAACCGTTGATGGGAGTTCGATCCTCTCTTCCCCTGCTGAAAAGACTCTGAACGGCTGTGATATGCCTCAGAGTCTTTTTTCATGTTGCAGAATGCTTCCCTGCCGAGTCAGGGGAAGAGAAACAGACATTCAGGAAGAAGAGGAACAGTCATTCAGGAGGGAGAGGAACAGATGGAAATGGAAAAGGATCAACGCCTGAAAAAGGCCCTTGACACGTTGGAGGGGTATGTGCTGGAACTGGCCGGAGAGGCGGGAGAAGGCCCCGGATACGGCGAAGCCCTTTGGCAGGAGCTGAAACAATCCCAGGGGCTTTTGCAGGAGCTGGCATATTTTCATGACTATGGAACATTTCTGGACAAATACCAGATAGAGGGCTATACGCTTACAGACGTTTTGATATGGCAGGTGGATCATTTTAAGCTGTATATGGACCGGCCTGAAGAGATGAACCGTTACAGACGGCAGAGACTGCTTTTGTCGGCCTTTGAGACCATGCTTGGGATGGAGAAGGATCCGGCGCCTTATATTGAGAAGATCAGAGGGGAAACAGGGCAGGATATTCAGGGAAGGTGATAAAGAACCAGGATTTAACAGGATTTCGGACAGAATAACAAAAGCACTCACTACTTCGACAGGTGAGTGCTTTTGTAACAAAGGGGAATTCATGTATAGTATATAACAAAATATTCCAAATGTCTACACTTTTCTTTCAAAAAATTTTTTTTCTGCAATAATTGTTTCCGGAATGGGAATATTGCTGTTGGAAAGCTTTCGGGTCAGCATATCCAGCCTGTGCAGCTTTTGCCCCGCAAGTATCTTCTGACGGTCCAGCAGCTCGGTGTAGGCCGGGTTTTGAGCAAGCTTATCGCCGGCGGCTGACGAGAAGGGGCAATAGGTAAATAAAATCTTCCGCGCAACCTTGTTCAGCCGGGGGGAACCGTTTCCCTCAAACAGGATCCAGACGATATAATCCCTCACAAACATTTCCCGGAAGCTGTTTTTGGCTCGCTGAAGGCTGGTGCGGAGCTTTTCCTTCGCCTCCCGGCTCAGATCCCGATTTTTCCTGTAAAACTGAATATAGTCCGTATATTCGCTGGTAAGGGAGCGCTCGGACAAATCGTTCCAGCGGCTTCCCTGAATCCGTTTGCACATTTCCCAGCGAAATTCTCCCGTGAGCCGGATCAGTGAAGTGGTGATACCTTCCATGTGAAAAATGGACAGGAACATGCGGGCAGGGCTGTTGCGCCGCTTTCCCTCAATTTCCTGCCACATGGAGCCCCTGATTCCCACATTGGGCATCAGGATCACATCCGGAAGGTATTCCAGGTGAATGAGCTCTTTTCCCATGACATTAATATGGTCATAGTCCATGCTTTCCCGATAAAAGGCGGAGTAATCGATGGACTTAATGGTTTCCAGGGCCTTGCTGATCTGAGTGACCGTCACATAGGAGGAGTCCAGTTCCTTCATGACATTATCTGCCGTAAAAACAGGACAGAAGGTGGTGATGCGCCCGAAGGTGATTTTATTTACCTGGGGAAATACATTCTTCAGTTCGAAATCCACCTTGCCCATGGGATCGGCCTCCAGAGAGGACATCTGGGATGCGGTAATGCGTCCTTTGGATTTTTCTTTATGCAGATAATCCAGGAAATCTTCGTCAAACTCGTTTCTGCCGGGTATTTTTTTGCCGTTATAAATGGCCAGAAGCCAGTGGTAAAAGGTATATACCCGAAAATTACCTGTGTCCCTGATATGACTGGCCAGCTGATAGAGCGTAATGCTGTTTTCGGTGCCTGCCAGCCCTTCGTCCACATATCCGAAATACAGAAACAGCCTTACCGGGGCAGGGAGGGCGGAAGCAGTCAGTGAACGTTTAAAAAGGGCGGAGTAAAGCAGATAAAATTCCTCGGTCAGCTGTCTGCGCAGACGAGCGCAGGGGGCCTCCATGGAATTCCTGTCCTCCAGAGCCTTGTATGCGTCTATGAGATCCCGGAAAAGACTGGCTTTTTCCGGTCCCAGGCCGGAGAATTCCAGAATGGTGTCCAGGCTGCCGGACAGCTCCGCCAGGATAGCGGCATTCATGGCTTCCCTGCGGTCCTCTTCCTTCTGGGTCACCACGGGCCGTGAGGACTGCTGCCGGAAGATATGGATACGTGAGGCGGCCTGCTTATCGTACATGGAGGGAGCCTCTTCATACTGACGGATCATTCTTTCCAGGCCGGCATAGAGAGTGCGTGAGTCCTCCACGCTGGCTCCCAGCTGGGCATACAGGGCGGCGTACAAATCAAAAAGGCCGTTGTTTGTGCTGTTAAAATAATATTGTGCGATCTGGGTGCGGAGATTATAATGCTCCTCCAGAACATTTACTGTTTTGATAAAATCCAGGCTGCCCTTACGGAGCATTCCCATAGATACGCCGGGATCCGTCAAAAGCGCCCGGGCCTCCTGGGAGGCATAAACGTGCTGGAGTCCCTGATAATAGCTGCCCAGCCACAGATCGGCAGTCTCGCCGATCAGGCGTGGATCCGTGGACTCCAGATCTTCAAAGACCTGGGGCTCCATGCGGTATCTGCTGCAGAGAGAGTTATATCTGGTATAGTCCTCCATCATGTTCTGCCGCATTACGGCACAGTTCATTTCTGATATGGAGATCTGCTCCAGCAAAAGAGTGATCTGACGAAAAAGGGACAGCAAAAAAAGCCGGGACACATCGGGGTGCTCCCGGATCAGGGCGCCCAGCATCTCCAGACTGTTCAGAGAATATGTAAAGATTGTGGTATCCTCCGATGCGGTATAACTGAGAATATGAACTTCGGAGCAGATTTCGCTGATTCCGATGACGTCGCCCTTTCCCAGATGGTAGGAACCGCCGGGATATTCCGCCAGAACGCTTCCCTTTGTAATCAGATGGATGGAAGTCAGAGGTTCGCCGACACCGAATATTTGTCTGCCAGTTTCCAGTGTATTTCCTGCCATGTTACCTTCTCATTCTGCTGCCTGAAAAACGGCAGCGGATTATTTTTTTGCGTGTATTTATGGTACGCTCAATTCCCGGGAGCCGGTGAAATGCCCCTGCATAAAGAGCCGTGAATGGAGCGGACAGTATTTATAGTATACACGGAACAGTTCTTTCAGTCAATTTTATGCTGTACATTTTGTAAAAATATGATAAAATAAAAAATACATATGTGTCATTTTTATAGAGAAAGCGAGGGGCGGTTATGGAGCAGAATATGGAAAGACAGCAGCTGGTGCAGGAATACAAACAGGCAGTGGTTCCGCTTCTGCGGTATCTTCCCTGGCTGGAGGCAAACCGTGGAAAGCCGGGTAATACATATTATGAAGGTCCGGAATCCACGGAGCATTCCATGAAATTTCCCGTGTATGATTCCACATTGATCAGCTTTGTAAAGGAAGCTTCCCGGTCTTCTCTTATGGACCGCAATTACAGTTATGTATATACCCGCAACCGCATTAAAACCCATGAGGATGAGAGAAAAATCATCGGGAAAGCGGAGCTGAAGGACTGGGAGCTGCTCAGAGGGATTCTGTCCAAGTATGTGCTGGGCGGTTTTACCAAGGGCATGCTGTGGAGCCAGGGAGTGCAGGAGAATATTTTCTGTATGGTGCTTGGCCGGATGCAGAAGATCATCGAGCATTGGGACAGAACCTTTGACGCGCGATAGAGGGGAAGCGGTATGGGAGAAAAATCGGTACAGAAGAAAAAGCTTATATTGGAGACTGCCCGGAAGGTCTTTATGGAAAAAGGCTTTAAAAAGGTTACCATGAAGGATATCGTGGAGGCCTGCGGTATCAGCCGCGGCGGTCTTTATCTGTATTTTGACAGTACCAGTCAGATCTTTCTGGAGGTGATGAAGCTGGAGAGGGAGGAAGCAGACGACGTATTCTCTCTCAGCATCAAGGAGGATGCCACGGCGGCGGACATATTGCTTTTGTTTTTGATGGAACAGAAAAAGGAGCTGCTGCGAAAAAATAATACCCTTACCCAGGCGGTATATGAGTTTTACTTTGAAAATCAGCCGGCTAAGAAGGACAATATGCTGAAGAAGCAGTTTGACTCGGCTGTAAAGATCATTGAAAGGCTGATTCAGGCAGGAACGGATACGGGAGAATTTATCTGCGACGATTGTAAGGGAACAGCCCGTAACATCATGTTTGTATTGGAGGGATTGAAAATCTCTGCCCAGACTATCGGCATTACCGCCGAGGCGGCAGACAGAGAGATTCTGTTCATTTTAAGGTCTCTGGGGGTGCAGGACGGCGACTTTGAGGAACCGGCATGGGACGGCGGAAGATAAAGACAGAAAGGAAGTAAAACGGAGGTATGGACATGGGAAATGTCAGAAGAATTTATGTGGAAAAGAAGGAACCCTTTGCAGTCAAGGCCAAGGAACTTCATGAGGAACTGAAAAATTATCTTGGGATTCGGGCAGAGGGAGTGCGGGTGCTGATTCGGTATGATGTGGAGAATATCTCGGAGGATGTGTTTGAGACAGCCTGTCGGACCGTATTCTCCGAACCGCCGGTGGATGAGCTTTATCGGGAAGAAATCGAGATTCCGGAGGATGCCAGGCTGTTTTCCGTAGAGTACCTGCCGGGACAGTTTGACCAGAGAGCCGATTCCGCCGTTCAGTGCATCCGCTTTCTGAAGGAGGATGAGGAACCCGTTATCAGGACGGCAGTGACCTATATGATCCTGGGACAGATTTCGGAGGATGAGTTTTCCCGGATCAGGGCTTACTGCATCAATCCTGTGGATTCCAGGGAGACGGATCTGGTGAAGCCTGATACGCTGATTACCCAATTTGATGAGCCGGCGGACGTGGCGGTGCTGGAGGGCTTCTGCAGGATGCCTGAGTCCCAGCTTCGGAAGCTGTACGATTCCCTGGGACTGGCCATGACCTTTAAGGATTTTCTGCATATCCAGAAATATTTCAGCCAGGATGAGAAGAGAGATCCCTCCATGACGGAGATCCGGGTGCTGGATACCTACTGGTCCGATCACTGCCGTCACACCACCTTTTCCACGGAGCTTACCGAGGTGGTATTTGAGGAGGGCTATTATCGTTCGCCTATAGAGACTACCTACCAAAGCTATCTGGATACCCGGGAGGAAATTTTCCGGGGGAGGAAGGATAAATATGTTTGTCTGATGGATCTGGCATTGATGGCCATGCGGAAGCTGAAAAGAGACGGCAGACTGGAGGATATGGAGGAGTCTGATGAGATCAACGCCTGCTCTGTGGTAGTGCCTGTGGAGATCGACTGCGGTGATCACCGGGAGACAGAGGAGTGGCTGGTGTTTTTCAAAAATGAGACCCATAATCACCCTACGGAGATTGAGCCCTTTGGCGGCGCTGCCACCTGCCTGGGAGGCGCCATCCGGGATCCTCTGTCCGGCAGAGGCTATGTGTATCAGGCCATGCGTGTGACGGGAGCGGCAGATCCTACCGTTCCAGTGGCGGATACCCTGAAGGGAAAGCTGCCTCAGAAGAAGCTGGTAAGAGGAGCGGCAGGGGGCTATTCTTCCTATGGAAACCAGATCGGCCTGGCCACTGGCTTTGTGAAGGAGATATACCACCCGGATTATGTGGCCAAGAGGATGGAGATCGGAGCGGTCATGGGGGCGGCCCCCAGAAAGAATGTGATCCGGGAGACCTCGGATCCCGGGGATGTGATTATTCTGCTGGGAGGACGCACGGGCCGGGACGGCTGCGGGGGCGCTACCGGTTCCTCCAAGGTGCACACAGAGCAGTCCATCGAGACCTGCGGTGCGGAGGTACAGAAGGGAAATGCGCCTACGGAGCGGAAGATTCAGAGACTGTTCCGCCGGGAAGAAGTAAGCCGCATGATCAAAAAGTGCAATGACTTCGGGGCAGGCGGCGTGTCCGTGGCTATCGGCGAGCTTGCGGACGGCTTGACGGTGGATCTGGA
>ERZ779621.84-NODE-84-length-69527-cov-7.756808_pt1 | contig 69527 bp, 65 predicted proteins | sample MGYA00514215_ERZ779621 | MGnify/ENA primary metagenome ERZ779621 (study PRJEB29562, sample SAMEA4376715) | mouse gut metagenome | isolation source: Cecum | study: EMG produced TPA metagenomics assembly of the A DSS colitis mouse model was used to assess the microbial...
TATGACGGGCTGACCTTTCACCGAATTGTCAGTGGATTTATGATTCAGGGAGGAGATCCCACAGGAACAGGGCGGGGAGGCTCCGACGAGGCTATACTGGGAGAGTTTTCACAAAATGGTGTGGAGAACAACCTGTCCCACACCCGGGGAGCTGTTTCCATGGCGCGGACTACAGAGTTTAACAGTGCCAGCTCCCAGTTTTTCATTGTTCATGAGGACAGCACAGGACTGGACGGACAGTATGCCTGCTTCGGCTATGTGACAGATGGCATGGATGTGGTGGACGCCATCTGTGAAGCCGGCTATGTGACGGATGATATGGGGATAGTAGATGGAGATAAGCCTGTGATCGAGAGTATTAAGGTCATCGATTAAGGCTCCCGGATCGCAAAAGAACATATTGCACAATCAAACCCCCTGACAGAATAGACATTTTTAACAAAAATGCGGTGTTGCTATTTAATTTACTGACATTTTCCGGTTTAATCTGTTAAAATAAGGTTATAACTTAACTGTTCGGTAAATTATTTGCGGCAGTACGGACAGTGTTTATGGACATTCTGGCGGAAAAGGAGGTTTTTGTGTATAAGATAGGCGAATATGTGATTTGTGGAAACAAAGGAGTGTGCGAGGTGGAGAATATTACCACACTGGACATTTCTGGTGTGGATAAGGGGCGGAAGTATTACATTTTAAAACCGAGGTATATGGCGGGCAGCACAGTGTATGTGCCGGTGGACTCCTCCGGGGATTCCATGAGGCCTGTTCTGAATCGGGATGAAGCCGAAAAGCTGATCGACTCGATCCCTCAGATTCCGATGTTAACGATTATCAATGAGAAGTTGACAGAGCAGGCCTATCGGGACAGCATGAAAACCAATAAGTGTGAAGAGTGGGTCAGAGTGATTAAAACCATATACCTGAGAAAACAGAAGCGTTTGCAGTCAGGCCGGAAGGTGACGGCAGTGGATGCCAAGTACAGCCATCTGGCGGAGGAGAATTTGTATGGCGAACTGGCTGTGGCCCTGGGAATAGGCCGGAATGAGGTGGAGGGCTATATTGCAAGGAGCCTGGATGAAAGACCGGTTCGCGAGACTGCAGAAATCCGGTAAAAAAAGGCTCTTTACTTTTTGAGCAAAAGGTATTATGATAGAGAATCATCAGGAACGGCTTCGGACCGGTTCTGATTTTCCAGGCAATTGAAAATAAAAAATGAATGCCGTTCGGTTCCGCAGGCAAAATTTTGCAGGCGCCGGCTGAACGGCGGAGTAAAACGATGAAGAGAACAGTAGAATGTCGGAGGCTCCAGAGAGACCTGCCCGGTATACATGCCGGTGCTGAAAGCGGGTTGGCAGAAGGACATTTGAAGACCATCTCGGAGTGGCTTTAATACAGCCCGGAGGCTCCCGTTACGAGCAAACGAAGCGGCAGATCATAAGGTCAACGGCAGAGAATCCCTTTTAAAGAGATTTTTGACAGTTTTGGTCTGCAACGAGGGTGGAACCGCGCATGATGCGTCCCTTGCAATTTCGATTGCAGGGGACTTTTTTTACTTTAAATGTAAACGGATGTGTTCCCACAGGGACATGACCACCCGGGAAAGGAAGGAATGAGATGAAGATTACTTTAAAAGACGGATTTGTGAAGGAATACGGAGAAAGCAGAAGCGTGTATGAGATTGCGCAGGACATCAGCGAGGGTCTGGCACGAGCCGCCTGCTGTGCCAAGGTGAACGGCCAGGTGACAGACTTAAGAACTGTGATCAGTCAGGACTGTGAGTTGGCGATCTGTACCGCCGATGACCCGGAGGGGCTGGCGGCCATCCGGCATACGGCTTCTCATGTGCTGGCGGAGGCAGTGAAAAAGCTGTTCCCCGAGGCAAAGCTGGCTATCGGGCCCAGCATTGATACGGGTTTTTATTATGACTTTGACCACGCACCGTTTTCCAGGGAGGATCTGGACGCTCTGGAAGCGGAGATGAAAAAGATTATTAAAAACGGTGCGAAGCTGGAGCGGTTTACTCTTCCCAGAGATCAGGCCATTCAGTTTATGGAAGAGCGGCAGGAGCCCTTTAAGGTAGAGCTGATTCAGGATCTGCCGGAGGACGCGGAAATCTCTTTTTACAGCCAGGGAGATTTTACTGATCTGTGCGCCGGTCCTCACCTTATGAGTACAAAGGGTATCAAGGCCTTTAAGCTGATATCCTCCTCCATGGCCTATTGGAGGGGCGACTCCGAAAAGGCCAGACTGCAGCGGATCTACGGTACGGCTTACAATAAAAAGGAGGATCTGGCGGAGCATCTGGAGCGGATGGAGGACGCAAAGCGCAGGGACCATAACAGACTGGGCCGGGAAATGGAGCTGTTTACCACAGTGGATGTGGTGGGCCAGGGACTGCCTCTTTTTACTCCCAAGGGAACCAGGATGATTATGAAGCTTCAGCGCTGGATAGAGGATCTGGAGGATAAGGAGTGGGGATATGTCCGTACCAGAACCCCTTTGATGGCAAAAAGCGATCTGTATAAAATCTCCGGGCATTGGGATCATTATAAAGAAGGCATGTTTGTGCTGGGTGATGAGGAGAAGGACAAAGAGGTATTCGCCCTGCGCCCCATGACCTGTCCGTTCCAGTATTATGTGTACAAAAATACACAGAAATCCTATCGGGATCTTCCCTATCGGATGAGCGAGACTTCCACACTGTTCCGCAGCGAAGACTCCGGAGAAATGCATGGTTTGACAAGAGTAAGGCAATTTACCATTACAGAGGCTCATTTGGTGATTCGGCCTGATCAGGCGGAGGAGGAGCTGAAGAGCTGTCTGGATCTGGCTTACTACGTGCTCAGTGTACTGGGGCTGCAGGATGATGTCACATATCGGTTGTCCAAGTGGGATCCCAGCAACAAGGCGAAGTATCTGGGGGATGAGAACTATTGGAACAGCACTCAGGACGCTCTCCGCGCCGTTTTGGAGGAAAAAGGCGTGAAATATGAGGAGGCAGACGGGGAAGCCGCTTTCTACGGACCTAAGATCGATATTCAGGCCAAAAACGTGTACGGCAAGGAAGACACCATGATCACTATTCAGCTGGATTGTGCCATTGCCGAGAATTTTGATATGTATTATGTGGACCAGAATGGAGATAAGGTACGTCCCTATATCATTCACCGGACTTCCATGGGCTGCTACGAGCGCACGCTGGCCTGGCTGATTGAAAAATATGCGGGTAAGTTTCCCACCTGGCTCTGCCCGGAGCAGGTGCGTGTGCTTCCTATCTCGGAAAAATACGAAGATTATGCGAAAAAGGTATTAAAGGAGCTTCGAGCCAGGGACATCGATGCGGAGCTGGATAATCGTTCCGAAAAAATCGGCTTTAAGATCCGTGAGGCCAGGCTGGCCAGAATCCCTTATATGCTGGTAGTGGGACAGCAGGAGGAAGAAGAGGGGCTGGTGTCGGTGAGAAGCCGCTTCGCAGGGGATGAGGGCCAGAAGCCTCTGCATGAATTCCTGGAACAGATCTGCCAGGAGATCCGGACCAAAGAGATTCGGAAAGAGGAGAATATTCTTCCGTGAATGAGGCATACTGATTCTGACAGGAGTGCAGCCGCTTATCCGTTTTCTCAAGGCGGCGCGGACTTTTGTCCGGATCTGCCGCTTCCGGCGCCGCTTGCCGTGGATCTGAAGAGAAAGCGGCGCAGAAGGAGGCAAGAAATGGCGGATTTAAAATGTGCGGCTGAAAATTGTACCTATAATGAGCAGTCCATGTGCTGCAAGGGCGATATTATGGTGGGAGGAAAGCATGCATGTAACTGTGACGATACCTGCTGTGACAGCTTTACTTGCAGGCGGGAGGGACAGGATGCCTTCAAAAGCTCCGTGATCCATCCCAGCAAGACCATCAGCATTGACTGTGAAGCGATAAAGTGCATTTATAATACCAATTATAAATGTCATGCGGATCACGTGGACATCAAGGGCTGTAGTGCCTGTGACTGCAAGGAGACGGCATGTGCCACATTCCGGGAAAAATAGACGGATATTTGGTGACTGTACAGGCCAAGGATGAAGCCGGCAGTTTATGATCCAGCAGCCCTGAGCGCAAGATGCCGCCAGGGCTGTTTTGGCGTGTGGCTTCATTCTTTATCTATTTTTTGACAAAACTTAAGATTTTTTTAATGTGAACGAAAGCCTCTTGATTTTTTCCGTAGGACAGGTACAATAACAATAGGTAAAGCATACATATAGTGAATCCGAGGAGGTACAAATAATGAAGAAAAAAGCAATATCTGCACTGGTGCTTGCGGCTGCCCTGATAATTGCGCCCCTGTCAGGGGAACTGGCGATGATAGCTACGGCTACGGGAAATAATACGACTACGCCCCCCACCACCAACACTACTACCAACAGACCCGTCTATACGGCTACGGGAAATAATACTGTTTCAAACAACAATACGGGAACCACTATAAAGCCTGGAACCACAACGAATCCTGGAACCACAACGAATCCCGGAACCACAACGAATCCTGGAACTACTACAAATCCTGGAACCACCGCCAGCACCTATACCGTAGTAAAGGGTGATACGCTTTACGGAATTGCCCGCAAGTGCGGCATGACGCTTCAGGAGCTGCTGGCAGCTAATCCCCAGATCACAAACCGAAACAAAATCAGTATAGGACAAGTTCTCAATTGCAAGGCAGGAGCCACTGTGAACAATGGAACGACTACGGAAACTCAGACAGTCACTACGAAAAACACCTATACTGTGGTAAAGGGGGATACGCTGTACGGTATTGCCAAGAAGTGCAAGATGACTATAAAGGAACTGCTGGCAGCCAATCCTCAGATCAAAAACCGCGACAAGATCAAGGTAGGCCAGGTAATAAATGTCAAATAGGGGTCATTGCTCGATTAAAGTCTGTATGGTTACAAGTAAAGTGTGAGCTAATGTGTGACAGACATGAAAAGATCGTCCTTGCAGATTATCTGTGAGGACGATTTTCTTTGAGCTTTTTGCGGCAATGGGAGGATTTTTGATGGAAAAGAAAGCAAGAGAGTATATGGAAGCTCTGACGAACGGATATATTATTCTGATCCTGGGCGTACTTCCGCTGTATATGAAGGATGGATTTAACATGATCGGCGATGCAAAATATCTGTTTTTTATCAGGTCTGCATTACTGCTTTTCTGTCTGTCAGCAGCAGGAGCCGCAGTATTGTTGGCGGTAACACAAAAAAAGAAAAACAGCATTGTGGGAATATCAGGGAAGAGTGAAGCCATGAAACGGTCTGAGACCCAAAGGAGCCGCCAGTGGTCTGGAACGGACAGCTTTGTTCTGCTGTACGGAATCAGTACAATGCTTTCTTATTGCTTCAGCGAATTCCGGCAGGAAGCTCTTTGGGGGTATGCGGACTGGCATATGGGGCTGATGACACAGCTTTTGCTGGTATGGAGCTATTTTTTTATTTCCCGATTTTATAAAATGGAAAAATTTGCCTGGAAGGTGGCCGGAGCGGTTGCTTTTCTGGTTTTTCTGCTGGGAGTGTTGAACCGCTACAGCTGTGATGTGATCGGGACTTATCGGGAGATCGATTATTGGGATTGGAACAGGAGACATTTGCTGTCAACTATTGGGAATATTAATTGGTATTGCGGGTATGTATGTCTGATGTGCCCACTGTTGCTGTATCTTTTCTGGAGCCGGAGCGGGGGGCCCCGGATGCTGGGCGGCGTGGGAAGCTTTATCAGCTTTGCCACAATTTTTACCCAGGGAAGCTCCAGCGGATTTGTGGGACTGGGAGCGTCTATGGCGGTACTGCTGTGGGCATCCTTAAAGGATCAGGAAAAGCTGAAGCGTTTTTTCCAGCTCTTTTTCATGATGTCCCTGATGCCGCCTCTGCTGGCATGGACCTCAGAGCGGTTTCTTCCATATGAATTGAAGATGCCGAAATATGATCTGGCCTGCCAGCTTCTGTTTTGGAAAATATGGTATGTGCTCATAATTCTTGCCGGTCTTGCCGTATTATTCCTGCATGTATGGAAGAAGAAGGGAGGGAGGGATTTCCTTAAAAGTGGTGTATGGAGAAGGGTATATACGATTACCGTGACGGTCATTCTTTTGGCTGGGGCCTTATTTATTTTGCTGTGTCAGCTGTCAGAGGGCTTCTGGAAGCTGGCAGGCGGCCTTCCAGAGCTTCGGATCCAGGGAGAATGGGGAAGCGGAAGAGGGGCCCTATGGAAGGTCTCTGTACAGTGCTTTTTACAGGGCGGCTGGAAGCAGAGGCTTTTGGGAGCCGGGCCGGATTGCTTTGCGGGTATTATTTATAAAATGTTTGACATGGATCAGGAGGTCTTCATGGCGGGACAGTGGCAGGGAGCCATATTTGCCAACGCCCACAACGAATGGCTGAACATGCTGATTACCGGCGGGATTCTGGGCGCGGCGGCGTATGCAGGGATTTTTATATGCAGTTTTATAAAATGCCGGAAAAGGGCGGAAAAACAGCCTGTGTTGATTGCAGGAATGATGATGATCGCCGGATATGCCGCCAACAATTTTTTTGGCTTTCAGCAGGCGGCAGTGACACCGGTTATGTTTGTGATCCTGGGGATGCTGTCGGCAATTGTACGGCTTTCCCCGCCCCAATGTTCTGCAAAAGGAGACATATCGGCATGTCCTGCTCCTATACAAAGCTCCTATACAAACTGATTTTTTTGTTGACAACAGATTGCAGATATGCTATCCTATTTAAGCATGTGATGAACACATGCAGAAAATAAAGCAGAGTATCCACTCTCACCTTACGGCAAGCGGGCTGGTAAGGTTATCGATTCGAATTTTCTGAAAAGTCTCCCACAGGTTCGAAAGATGTTTACTGCGGTGAGAAGGGCGATATTTTTTATATGGCCGGCGGAGAAGGATTGTCAGGTGGATAGTTATGCTATCCACTTTTTTCTTATGGAGGTGCACGACCATTAGCGACTTAATGATTAACGAACAGATTAGGGACAAGGAAATACGTCTGATCGGGGAGGACGGCACGCAGCTTGGTATTGTGGCTACGAAAGCAGCCCTGAAGATGGCGGAGGATGCAGGGCTTGATCTTGTAAAGATAGCGCCTACGGCGAAGCCTCCCGTATGCAAGATCGTCGATTACGGTAAGTATAAGTATGAGATGGTCAGAAAAGAAAAGGAAGCCCGGAAGAAGCAGAAGACTATTGAGATCAAGGAGATCCGCTTATCCCCTAATATTGATACCAATGATCTGAATACAAAGATCAACGCTGCCAGAAAATTTCTCGGCAAGGGCGACAAGGTAAAAATTACACTTCGGTTCCGGGGACGTGAAATGGCTCATATGAATAACAGCAAGCATATTCTTGACGATTTTGCGGCGAGTCTTTCGGACATTGCGGTGGTTGAGAAGGCTCCTAAGGTTGAAGGCAGGAGCATGACAATGTTTTTAACTGAAAAGCGTTAATTCGCAGAAGTTAAAATAGATTAATTAAAGATTAGGAGGAACTTGATATGCCAAAAATGAAGACAAGCAGATCGGCTGCAAAGCGTTTTAAAGTGACAGGAACAGGTAAGCTGAAGAGAAACAAAGCCTACAAACGCCATATCTTGACCAAGAAAAGTGCGAAGACAAAGCGCAATCTCAGAAAGCCTGCTATGACGGATGCAACTAATGTAAAGAATATGAAGAAGATTCTGCCCTATTTATAAGTCAGGTAAGGAGGAGAAGACATGGCAAGAATAAAAGGTGGTTTGAATGCCAAGAAAAAGCATAATAGAGTATTGAAGCTTGCTAAGGGATACAGAGGTGCAAGAAGCAAGCAGTACAGAGTAGCGAAGCAGTCTGTAATGCGCGCTCTGGCCAGTTCCTACGCAGGAAGAAAAGAAAGAAAGCGTCAGTTCCGGAGACTGTGGATCGCCAGAATCAACGCTGCGGCAAGGATGAACGGACTTTCCTACAGTCAGTTTATGTATGGCCTGAAGCTGGCCGGTGTTGAGATCAACAGAAAGATGCTGGCTGAGATGGCAGTGAATGATGCGGACGGATTCAGGACGCTGGCAGATCTTGCCAAGAGCAAGGTGGCATAATAAATATTGAAAAATAATTTTGGATATGAAAAATGCTATGCGCGGGTTTTATCTGTTGCATAGCATTTTTGCAATATCTGTGGCAGGGGCAGGAATATGCCGTCGGAGCAGGGGATGACAGTGCAGGGCAGTGTTGCAGGAGGGCGCCGAGTGGAATTCTATGCAGGGTGATCTGGAAAAGCACGGAGGCCAGCGGTTTGGGGGAGGAGTTAACGCTGATTATGATATATATTACATCTGTTGCTATGAAGGCGGAAGCAAAAAAAGAGCCGCAAAACCATGATTTTCAAAAATCAACAGCTTTGCGGCCTTTTGTCCAAAAGCAGATAACGGGAGTCGAACCCGCCTTTCCAGCTTGGGAAGCTAGCGTTCTACCGATGAACCATATCTGCAAATTATCTGACGAAGATTATTATAACACACAAAAGCTCATTTGACCAGCATTTTTTTTAGTAGGCGGGAATATTATTCCGCAAAGCGGAAAAACTGTTTTTCGTGATTAGGATCATGGGCTTTTGCCGGATCGGCGGAAGCGTATTCGAGGCCGCAGCAGCGGCAGAGGGCAGGGGAAAATGAAGCTTTCCTTTCGATGGTATGGAAAAGAAGATGCGGTGACTCTGAGAAATATCCGCCAGATACCGGGAATGAGCACGATTGTCAGCGCCGTTTATGATGTGCCTGTCGGTGATGTGTGGAGCAGGGAGAGCATTGCCGATTTAAAAAGACAGATCGAGAATGAGGGTATGGGCTTTGAAGTGGTTGAGAGTATTCCCGTTCACGAGGACATCAAGCTGGGAAAGAGGACCAGAGACCGCTATATTGCTAACTACTGTGAGAATATCCGACGCGTGGCGGAGGCGGGCGTGAAATGTGTCTGCTACAATTTTATGCCCGTGTTCGATTGGACCAGAACGGAATTAGAGCATGTACTGCCGGACGGTTCCACTACTTTGGCCTACTATCAGGAACAGGTGGAGAGAGTCGATCCTTTAAAGAGCGACAATGATCTGACCCTGCCGGGCTGGGATGCCAGCTATTCCCGCGAAGAGCTGAGGCAGGTGGCGGCAGAATACCAGTCCATGACGGAGGAAGGGCTGTGGGAGAATCTGCAATATTTCCTGGAGCGGGTGATTCCTGTCAGCGTAGAGTGCGGTATTAATATGGCGATTCATGAGGATGATCCCTGTTGGAGTATTTTCGGATTACCCCGGATTATCACCAACGAAAAAAATCTGGATCGCTTTTTAAGGCTTGTGGATGTGCCCAACAACGGCATTACCCTGTGCACGGGCTCTCTGGGCTGCTCGGGGCATAATGATGTAGCTGCCATAGCCGCCAAATATGCCGCCATGGGGCGCATACATTTCGTTCATATGAGGAATGTGGCGGTGCTGCCCCGGGGAGAAGGCTTCGAGGAACGGGCTCATTTGTCCTCCTGCGGTACTCTGGACATGTATGCTATAATGAAGGCATTGTATGACAATAGATTTGACGGATATATCCGCCCTGACCATGGCAGAATGATCTGGGGAGAGACCGGCAGACCCGGTTATGGTTTATATGACAGGGCACTGGGCGCCGTCTATCTGAACGGCTTGTGGGAGGCCATTGAAAAGGGGGATAGATAATCCTTTTTGAATATACTTTGACGAAATTAAAAGCCTGAGTCCCGACTTTGGTGCTGGAAAGAAAAGCCAGGATGAGTTATAATCGATTTATTGCGGTATGGGGAGGGATCAGGCGATGCATTATGTAATAGGGGATGTGCACGGGTGCTATAATGCATTAATGAGATTGTTAAAAAGGCTTTGTCTTACATCGGAGGACATAGTCTATTTTGTGGGTGATTTCGTGGACAGGGCGCCCACGCATGAGGAGATGCTGAAAACAAATCAGTGGGTGTGTGAGCATATTTCGGAGGAAGGGCAGTTCCGGGCGGTGCTCGGCAACCATGATTTGGATATGCTGGACACATACCGGGAGCTGGCGGCATATGAAGGAATGCCGGAAATGTCCATGCTGACCACGGAGGATACCCTGGAAAGTATCAGAAATGTGACTAAAGTTCTTCGGAAGCTGCCGCTGTACCGACAGGTGGAGTCGGGAGGATATCGAAATATTATCACACATTCCTGGGTCTGTGACGCTTGGGGAAATACAGCCATTGGGGAGGATGGGAGCATCAGGGAGGATTTCAGCATCAATGAATCCCTGTGGGACAGGTGCCATTCGGTACGGGACTGTCCTGCTTTCTGCAGGGTCATTCACGGTCATACCATCACCTCCAGCAGCTATTATGAGGTGTCCCAAAAGGGGGTGCGAAACAGAATTGCGCGGCTTGGGGATACCAACATAAACATCGACTGCGGCTGTTTTATGGGGTTGAGCAATGGGGGAAATCTGGCGGCCTTTTGCCTGGAGGACGGAATGGAATTTTATGCCTATGACAGCGAGGACGTGCAGGCAGAATACAGGGAGCTTGCCAGGTTGTCGAGGAAGCCCTATAAGCTGAAGGATTATCAGATTTTTCTGGCGTGTAATCCACTGAAAGAGGCCGCGGTTTTTCAGGATGACTCACCGTTTACAAAATATGCATTGGAAAGGCTCACAGCCGATTATGGTCTGGACTGCTCTGACAGGGAGAGGTTTTCCCTGGAATGCCGTGATTACATGCGCTGGTGGAGCCGATGTGTGAAAAGGTCTAATTCCATAGATAGAAGATTTGTTCTGTGGAGAGAGTAGCCTGTCACCGTTTGCAGATATCCGCCGCAAACTCAGCTATGATCCGTAAAGGCGGCGATTAGTCCGTATACAGCACTTTTCTGTTCCGGGGTGAGAGCCACCCACTTGTCAAACAGCTCCTTTTGCTCAGGGGTGAGCACCGTCAAATCGCCGTCCGTAAAGAACTGGGACATGGTGATGCCGAAGCCGTCGCAGATCGCTTCCAGGGTGGAGATAGAAGGAACCGTGTTGCGCCGGAATATATTTGCCAGGGTGGACTGGGAAAGCCCGCATTTTTTAGACAGCCTGTACTCTGTCCAGCCTCTTTCATCTAAGAGCTGGCGCAGTCTCTGATGTGCATCCATTCGACCATATCCTCTTTTTTTGTACTTATTTTACGGCTTTTTTGAAAAGTATTATACAAAATACTTGTATTGTAACTGCTGCTATGATAAACTGTAGTCGTAATAGCCGTTCGTAATCAAATCGAAAAGGAGGGGCTTGGATGCTGGGCGATGTAACGATCAGAAAAAAGGAAGAGGATATGACTGACCTGCAGAGGAGGCTGAGTATCTTTCTGAGAGAACAGAGTGCACAGTATGATGCAGAATATGAGGAAGCCAGGGCTGCTGAGGACTGGGACAGGGCTTCGGCTGCTCTTCTGAGCATGGCAGAGGTTACGGATGTAGAAAGACGGGTAGGAATCACGAAAAGGGTAAAGTATTATGAATGGATTGATGAGATAGCACGCAACGCAAAGGCGGCTGATGCCCAAGGCCGGACGGAGGAGAAGGGACCAGGCGAAGCTTCTTTCTGGAAAAGGAAAAAGAGAAAGAAATGACAGCCTGAAACCATTGAGAGAAGCGGTGCCTTGGCAGCACGGCTTCTTTTTAATTTCCGCCTGAAAAGCAGGCGGCGGATCATTATACGATACAGATCTATGCTAAAGAGTATTGTTGAAGGCGGCAATCATGGTGTAAACGGCAGACTTCTGCTCCGGAGTAAGGGTCACCCAACGGTCAAATAATTGCTTCAGCTCCGGGGTAAGCTCCACCATATCATCGTCCGCAAAAAATTGTGACAGGGTTATACCGAAGCCCTTGCAGATGGTCTCCAGCGTAGCGATAGATGGTACCGTATTGCGGCGGAATATATTAGCCAGCGTGGACTCGGAGAGCCCACAGTTTTTAGACAGCCTGTACTCTGTCCAGCCTCTTTCGTCTAACAGCTGGCGCAGCCTCTGATGTGCATCCATTCGACAATATCCTCTTTTTTGTTTCTATTCTAACCCTTGTTTGAAATTGGAAATACAAAATATATGTATGGTTATTGCCGCTAAAATGAGAAGCAGCTATGGAAAATTCTGGAACTGTAACTGGACCCGGGCCGCTGTTCCCAAAGAAGAAGGAAAATACTTTTCATATGGATGTATGTTATGATACAATGACCTTGTTCAAAGAATGAAAAGGCCCGGTGGCCGCTGCGAAGGAGGATATCAAGAAATGCTTTTTGAAGATATGGACAGGATTGTTTTTGCAGGGGATTCGGTGACGGATATGGGAAGCGCCCAGCCGGTGGGAGAAGGCCGGTTTGATGATTTGGGACAGGGCTATGTGAGGGTGGTGGATAACCTGCTTGCAGTCTGGTACCCGGAGAGAAAGATCCGTGTGACCAACTCCGGAATATCCGGCAATACCAGCCGGGATCTGCTGGCCAGATATCAGAGGGATGTGGTGGATTTAAAGCCTGACTGGGTTTCTATCTGCATCGGGATTAATGATGTGTGGAGACAGTTTGACTCACCGGCCATTGTGGATGCCCAGGTGATGCCGGAGGAATATGAAGCCAATGTGGAAAGGATGATATTGGCAGTGAAGGGCAGTGTGAAGGGTATTTTTATTCTTTCCCCTTATTATATGGAGCTTGACCGTCAGGATCCTATGCGTGCCAGGATGGACGAGTATACAAGGATCTGCAGGCAGCTGGCCGAAAAGCATCAGTGTATGTTTGTGGATTTCCAGAAGATATATGATGACTTCTGCTCCGTTCGCCATTCCTCCTGTGTGGCCTGGGATAAGATTCATCCCAACCAGGTGGGAGCAACGCTGATGGCCAGGGCATTTCTGGAAAAATGCGAATTTGCGTTTTCATAAAAAGGCAGTATTTCAAAGATACAGGGATCAGAGCAGTATTTTGCCCGATTCTGTGCAGATGCAATATCCGTTTTTGCACTGCCCAGAATCGGGTTGAAAATTGTAGTGATGAGTTCGTCTTGGGGAAAGCGGCATTCAGCGGCTGGGGATCTTCAGCACCTGACCGATGCTCAAGTTGTCGCTGGACAGCCCGTTCAGCTTTTGGATGGCTTCCACTGTAGTATCGAATCTTCTGGACAGAAGCCAGAGAGTATCACCGGCCCTGACGGTATATTCGAAATAGGAGGTGTCTGTGTCGGCGGGAATCTTCAGCACCTGGCCGATATTGAGCAGATCGCTGGTAAGGCCGTTCAGCTGCTTAAGCGCTTCCACCGTTGTGCCATACCGTTTCGCGATGAGCCACAGACTGTCTCCGGGCTGTACTACGTATTCTCTGACGCCTGGCTGGGGACCGGGGAAGGGCACATTCTGGCCGATGCCAAAGTATACCTCATACAAATTTTTCCAGGTAAGGGGTCCCACGATGCCGTCCGGAGTGATTCCCACGGCCTGCTGGAAGGCGGTGACGGCCTGCCTGGTTCCGGGGCCGAAGACGCCGTCCTGAGCCGGGGCGGGGATACCGGGATAAAACAGGGCCGCCATATTCAGGAGGTACTGCAGGGTAATCACATCAGGGCTTTTAGAACCCTGGCGAAGTATGGAGGAGGGCGGCACTGTTCCTATACCTAAGGAGGTGCCTTCGCTGTCCAGCTCTGCCAGTCTGGTTACGGCGGCGTAGATGCCGGAAATCTTATACCAGGTGGCTTTTCCTGCGATACCGTCCGGGGAGAGGCCGAAAACGCTCTGGAATTTAGTTACGGCAGCTTTGGTGCTGTCCCCGAAGGTGCCTGCGGGGTCGGTGATCACAGGAATGGCCGGATAGTTTCTCCGGATCCTTCCCAGATAGGTTTGGATCGTCTGCACGTCCAGACCGGTGCTGCCCTGCTTGAGGGGTGTGCCGGGGTAGGAGGACAGGATGCCTGTGATTGTATTAGTGGATGAGATCTCCACATCCTGAGGGTAGTAGGTTCGCAGGATCTGCAGGGGAGTACGGCCCTGATTGGCCAAGGTTACGGTGCCCCACTGGGAAAGGCCCCTGCAGGTCACAGTGGTCCCATTGCAGAAGGATGTGAAGAAGGGTGCGTCCTGGCTGGGCCGCCGGACAAATTCATTAAAGATATTGTCCACAATTCTGCTGATGGATTCGTAGATGGGGCGTCCCGGAATAAATGCCTGGTCATATGCGGTGCTGTTGGTAATGTCGTAGTTATAGCCCCGGTTTCTGTACCATTCCGTAAAGATCCGGTTCAGGGCAAAGGTAATGATGGCGTAAATGTTGGCAGTCAGCGCAGCCTCCGGCCAGGTGGGATAGATCTCGCTGCTGGCCGCATTCTTCACGTAATCGGGGAAGGATACCTGTACATTGGAGGCGGAGGAGCCGGGAGCCCCCAGATGGACGGTGATGGGATTGGGAATCACCACCTGCCGCAGGATTCTGGCGCTGTCCGTGGTGCCTTCCTGATTCCGGGGGGTACGGGAGGCCACAGCGGGCTGGCCCACAAAGATCCTGGTTTGCTGGGGACGGCGCTGCATCTGTTGCATGGGAACCAGCTCCAGAGGCAGAAGAGCGGTCTCTCCCTCATAGATGGGGATGTCGGAGACATAGACGGTGTTAAAGCCCGTCTCCCGGACCAGGACATTGTAGCTCTTATAGGGCAACTCCATAAAATACTGATTTTGGGAAAAGCTTTTATCCAGTGTCTCCAGGGGGACCTTGAGGGTTTCCCCGCTTTCATCCGTTGTCAGATCATAGACGACGCTGCCCTGGGAATCCAGGATGCTGACCTGCACTCCTGCCAGAGGAACAGCCTCCTGGGCCGTCTGCACCTGTACGATCAGATATCCGATAGCCATAAAATAGTTTTCTCCTTATTTCCTATAATGAATAAAATATGAAGGAAGGCCGGGGAAGGTGACAAAAGCATAGCGCAGCCGCGGGTGGCGCGGCATGAAGTGGAGCCGCTTGTGCGCAAAATGCAGCGCAGAAACGGAAAAATGGAGGTTAATATGGAACGAGAATTTTTATATGACCGGGATCACGTAATTGTTGACACAGACAAGGGAAAGGTCCGGGGATACCGCTATGACGGTATATCTATTTTCAAGGGGATTCCTTATGCCCATGCCCGCAGGTTTCATGCGCCGGAAGCGGTGAAGCCCTGGGAAGGGGTTATGGATGCCACAAGCTACGGGTATGTGTGTCCTTTGCTTGAAATGGGAAAGCCCGGCGGAGAGCTGATGGTGCCCCACAGATATTGGGTGATGGATGAAGATTGCCAGAATCTGAATATCTGGACGCCGGAATGTGACGGCGGAAAGCGCCCGGTGCTGGTATGGCTTCACGGCGGCGGCTTTGAGGCCGGGTCGGCCATCGAGCAGATCGCGTATGAGGGAGAGAGCATGTGCCGGGAGGGACAGGCGGTGGTGGTGTCTATCAACCATCGGTTAAATATTCTGGGATACTTTGACCTTTCGGATTTCGGAGAGGAGTATGCCAATTCCGGAAATGCAGGCGGGGATGACATTGTGGCGGCTCTTAGGTGGATTCATGAAAACATAGCGGCTTTTGGGGGAGACCCGGAAAATGTGACGATTTTCGGCCAGTCCGGCGGGGGAGCCAAGGTCACGGTGCTTTTGCAGACCCCGGCGGCGGACGGCCTGTACGCCAAAGGGATCAACATGAGCGGCACTATAGATCAGCTTTTTGCGGAAAGCGACGAAACAGGTCAGGAGCTGGCCATGGAGATTATGGCGGAGCTTGGCATCGACGGAGACATCCGGGAGCTGGAGGAGGTGCCCTATTCTGCTTTGGCGGAGGCCTACAAGACGGTGAAGCCCGGACTGGCGGCGGCAGGAAAATATGTGGGCTGTATTCCCCGGGCCAACGGGTTTTATGCAGGCTCTCCGGACCGGATCGGCTTTAGGAAGGAGACGGCCCATATACCCATGCTGATCGGCTCCACCTACGGAGAGTTTACGGCCTTTGCTGCTCCGGAAGTCCGCAAGGAACAGCTGACGGAAAATCAGGGGGCGGCCATGGTGACGGAAGCGCTGGGGCTTTCGGCGGCGCAGGAGCTGCTGCCGCTGTACAAATCCGCATATCCCCACAGGAATCCGGTGGATCTGCTGACGCTGGACTTTATTTTCCGGCTGCCGGGCCAGCGCTATATCCGAAACAGAAGCGCTCTGAATAAGTGTACCTATTCTTATCTTTTTGACCTGGATATGCCTATAAACGGCAGGACCGTACCGGCACACTGCGCGGATATTCCCTTTGTGTTTCACAACACACAGCTGGTGCCCTCCACTCAGATCCCGGGAGTCACGGAAAAGCTGGAGAAGCAGATTTTTGACACGGTGATGGCCTTTGCCAGAACAGGAAGCCCGGAGAATCCCGCAATACCCCATTGGCCGGCCAGCGCCCCGGAGACGGAAAATGCGATGATATTTAATGAAAATACGTATCTTGGAGTGAACCACGACAGGGAGCTGGTTCCCGTGTTTGCAAAATACATGGGCCCCATTTTTATGAGGCGCATGGCGGAGGTGATGGGAAAGGTACAGCATTAAGGGAGGCAGAGAATGAAGAGAATTATGATCATGGACGGACAGGGCGGCGGCGTGGGCCGAAGTCTAGTGGAGGCGCTGTCCGCCAGATATCCGGAGGCGGAGCTGATCGCTGTGGGTACCAACGCCATGGCTACTGCCAACATGATGAAGGGGGGCTGTGCGGTGGGTGCCACCGGTGAGAATGCGGTGGTGTGCAATGCCTCCAGGGCGGACGCCATCCTGGGTCCCATGGGCATTATTATGGCCAATTCCATGCTGGGAGAGGTGACACCCCGAATGGCGGAGGCGGTGGCATCCAGCGATGCCCGTATTCTGCTGATTCCCATGAACCGCTGCAGTGCACAGGTGATGGGACTGGAGAACAGAAAGCTGGGAGATTACATTCGTGAGGCCGCGGACAGGCTGGAGGATCTGTGATATGTTGAAACGATTTTATCCCGATGCAGAGACGGAGAATGCATATGAAATCGATTATGCCGGATTTTGCAAAATGGGCTGCCGGGGAGTGATTTTTGATGTGGATAATACGCTGGTTCCCCATGGCGCGCCGGCGGACGAGCGGGCCATAGCGTTGTTTGAAAAGCTTCACGGGCTGGGGCTTGGAACGGTGCTTTTATCCAACAATAAGGAGCCGAGAGTAAAGAGCTTTGCCCGGCAGGTGGGATCGGATTATATTTTCAGGGCGGGAAAGCCCGGAAGAGAAGGTTATGAAAGGGCCATGGAGCGTATGGGAACCGGGCCGGAGACTACCCTTTTTGTGGGAGACCAGCTGTTTACGGACGTCTGGGGGGCAAAAAGGGCGGGAATCTACGCCTGTCTGGTAAAGCCCATCCATCCGAAGGAAGAGATCCAGATAGTTTTAAAGCGATATCTGGAGCGGATCGTGTTGTTTTTTTATCACAGGAAAAGCGAAAAAGAAAGAACCAGAGCCTTTGGGGCAGCAGGAAAGGAGGCGCCGGAAGCATGAAGGAAACAGGCGGTCAAAGAAACATCGACGGATACACCCGTGTGTGCGGGCTGATAGGAAATCCGGTGGAGCATACCATGTCTCCGGCCATCCACAATACCCTGGCGGCAGCCTTGGGAGAGAATCTGGTCTATGTGCCTTTCCGGGTGCCGGAGGGCCGGGTGCGGGAGGCGGTGGAAGGAGCCTATGCGTTGAATCTGCTGGGAGTGAATGTAACGGTTCCTTATAAGAGTCAGGTGATCCCCTTTTTGAAGGAGATTGATCCCCTGGCGGAGCGGATCGGCGCGGTAAATACCCTGGTGCGGACGGAGGGTGGATTTCGAGGCTATAATACGGACATGCCGGGACTTTACCGGGCTATGTGCCGGGACGGGATCCGGATAGAAGACGGACAGGTACTGATTCTGGGGGCCGGCGGTGCGGCCAGAGCGGTGGCCATGCTGCTGGCGGAAAAGGGTGCCCGCCGGGTGGTGATTCTGAACCGTACGGCAGATAAGGCCGAAGGGCTGGCGGAGGAGGTTAACCGCGGGGCCGGAAGGGAATTGGCAAGGGGGCTGGCTTTGGAGGAGCATGAGAAGCTTCCCCGGGGAGAAGCATACCTGGCCATACAGGCCACCAACGTAGGCATGTTTCCGGGCGTACAGGATGCGGTTATCGAGGATGCAGATTTTTACAGGAAAATACACACAGGCTACGACCTGATCTTTAATCCCGCCAGGACTCGTTTCATGTCCCTGGTGGAGGAAAACGGCGGAAGGGCCTTTAACGGTCTGAAAATGCTGTTGTACCAGGGGATTATTGCCTATGAGCTTTGGACAGGAGCCCGGGTGGGGCCTGAGCTGTCGGAAGTGGCATATGTAAGAATGAAGAGGGCCATGGGAATATAAACCGTGGAAAAAATACCGGAGGTTTTAGATGAAGAGCAGGAATCTGGTTTTGACCGGCTTTATGGGCAGCGGCAAGACGTCCATAGGCTTACGGCTTTCCTACAGGCTGCAGATAATGGTGGAGGATACGGATAAGCTGATCGAGCGCCGGGAGGGAAGGAGCATCAGCGATATTTTTGCCCGGGAGGGGGAGGAATATTTCAGGCAGCAGGAGACGGCCCTGCTGAAGGAGCTGACAGAGGGCAGATATCAAAGAATCTATTCCGTGGGCGGCGGCACTCCTGTCCGGGAAGAGAACAGACAGCTGCTGGGAAAGCTGGGACTGGTGGTTTATCTGCGGGCCCGGCCCGAAACTATCTATGAGCGGCTGAAGGGGGATGTCACCAGGCCTCTTCTGCAGTGCGCCGATCCCCTTGGCAGGATCCGGGAGCTGATGGAAGGCAGGAGCGGAGCTTATGAGGCCTGTGCCCACATTATTGTGGATGTGGATGGAAAGACCGTGGAGGAGATTATGGATATCATTGAAAGAGAGGCGGAGGCTTGTGACGGGAGGCCGTGAAAATGAACAAGAGCGAAGGAGGATGCGGCTTTGAAAATTTTAGTAATCAACGGTCCCAACATTAATTTTCTGGGGATCAGGGAAAAAAGCGTATACGGAACTTTAGATTATCAGTATCTTCTGGACTTGATACACAGAAAGGGTCAGGAAACCGGGCAGGATATCACAGTGTTCCAGAGCAACCACGAGGGAGCGATTATTGACAGGCTGCAGGATGCCTATTTTGACGGGACGGAAGGAATCGTCATCAATCCCGGCGCCTATACCCACTACAGCTATGCCATCAGAGACGCCCTGGCCTCTCTTTTCATCCCCAAGGTGGAGGTGCATATCTCAGACATTACCAAAAGGGAGGAGTTCCGCAAGGTATCGGTGACGGCTCCGGTCTGCGATCACCAGATTTACGGTCAGGGGCTTGAGGGATACCTGCAGGCCATCGATTTCATCCTGGGTAAAAGGGCCTCCGGCGAAGTATAATGGAAGAAGAATGAATTTTTTTTCGAAATCTGTTGCAATCATCACGCTTTTATATTAAACTAATCAGGAATTATAGTGTGAACAGAATATAGGAGGAATATAATATGATTTCTGCAGGTGATTTCAGAAATGGTATTACTATTGAGTACGATAATAATGTGTACCAGATCATTGAATTCCAGCATGTGAAGCCTGGAAAGGGCGCTGCGTTTGTGAGGACAAAGCTGAAAAATATCAAGAACGGCGGCGTGGTTGAGAAGACCTTCCGTCCTACTGAGAAATGCCCCCAGGCTCGTATTGATAGAAAAGATATGCAGTATCTGTATTCGGACGGAGATCTGTACAATTTTATGGATACGGAGAACTATGAGCAGATTGCCCTGAATAAGGACACGGTGGGTGATGCGCTGAAATTCGTCAAGGAGAACGAGATGTGCAAGGTTTGTTCTCACAACGGCAGCGTGTTTTCCGTGGAGCCGCCTCTTTTTGTAGAGCTGGAGATCACGGAGACAGAGCCGGGCTTTAAGGGCGACACCGCTACAGGAGCCAGCAAGCCGGCTATAGTGGAGACCGGGGCGCAGGTTTCCGTTCCGCTTTTTGTGGAGCAGGGGGACAAGATCAAGATCGATACCAGGACAGGAGAATATCTGTCCCGGGTATAGGATGGTCCATATTCTTTATTCTATCAGACTTGTAAGGCGACGACGTTTTCCTGCGGGAAAGCGCTGTTGCCTTTTCTTTTTTTTCACTTCTGTTTATCTGTATGTACGAACCTGCGCCGGGGCTTCGGCATATCGGTCCTGTCAATTATACTGTGGGTCCCGAATTCCCGAGGGATCTTTGCCGGACCGCACAGTCACATCAAAAGCGGCGAAGAAAGGTATGGAGAAAAATATGCAAATCAACGAATTCACAGAGAAAGTACAAAAGGTATTGATGAGAGAGCTGGGAGAGGGGTATCGTGTGGAAATCAGAGAGGTCCGGAAGAACAACGGTATCGTGCTGCATGGACTGATGGTATTGCCCGAGAACGGTAATATAGCGCCAACCATCTACCTGGATTCGCTCTGGGAGGCTTATGAGAGCGGCACAACCTTCAGTGAGGTCATGGGACGTCTGACCAGGATCTGCCGGGAGGAAATACCCCGGGGAAGTGTGAACATGGAGTTTTTCAGATGCTTTGAGAAGGTCAGGGAGCGAATCTGTTACCGGCTGATCCGCCGGGAGGGCAACGAGGGGCTTCTGGAGGAAATTCCCCATGTGGAGTTTCTGGACCTGGCAGTCTGTTTCTACTATGCCTACCGGGGACGGGAGCTGGGAGAGGGGACTATTCTGATTTATAACACCCATTTGGAGAATTGGGGCGTGGACACGGCACAGCTCATGAGACTTTCGATCAAAAACACGCCGAGACTGTTTCCCGGAGCATGCTGTTCCATGGCGGATGTCCTGCGGGATATGATAGAGTATCAAAAGGGAAAACGCGCCTCCGGAAAGGAGCTTCAGTGGGCAGAGGAGATTCCCATGATGGTGCTGACCAATCCCCGGAAGATTTACGGCGCGGTCTGCATGCTGTATCCGGGACTGCTGGAACGGCTGGCCCGGAAGGAGAAAAAGAGTCTGTATATTCTGCCCAGCTCCGTTCACGAGGTTATTCTGCTGCCTGACAACGGCGAGGAATCCCCCGAAGAGCTGAGAAGGATGATCCGGGAGGTGAATCGGGAGCATGTGGCTCCGGAGGAGGTTTTATCTGACAATCTATATTACTTTGATCTGGCGGAAAAACAGGTAAAAAACATTTTCTAAAAAAATCCATCAATTTTATGTAGACAGACGAAAAATTTTGTGATATTATATTTCAGGGTGATGTAATAATTTTGTAACATTTGCATCCGTAGTCTAACGGATAGAACGAAGGCCTCCGACGCCTTTAATGCAGGTTCGATTCCTGTCGGATGCACTTTACATCACCCTGTTTTAATATCACCGGACTGCCGGAGCGGGACGCCGCACACTGCAGACCGGAGTTCATAGGGTCATGTCAAGAGAGAGCCGCTTGCGGCTTTTTGCAATTATGAGATAACGGTTCCGCCGGGGAGGCGGCTGTGCGGAGGGGGACAGCAATAAAGAGGCAGGACGGAACGGTTATGGTTTTTAGAAAGGTGAAAGGATGCAGGACAACAGATTAAGAGCAGTTCTCGACTATATTGTGAAGCATTGTAAAATTGTGTTTCCCGTGCTGGTAATAGCGGCTGTGGCAGCCACTGTGACCATCGCACTGAATGCCAATAAGGCCAGAGCTGAGGAGGAGAGCCTTCCCACGGAGAGCACCGGGGAGGAAATTCCGGAAACCTGGACGCCGCCCGCCCCCGAGGATAATCTTCTGATGCCTAATGAAAATGAAGAGCTGAAGGCTCTGATGGACTCTTATTATAACGCGGTGGCCGCAGGAGATACGGAGACGCTTAAGGCCATACACAGCGAGATCTCCAGCAATGAACTGCTGAAATTTCAGGAAAAGGCAAAATATCTGAACCGCTATTCTGATTTGGAGGTGTATACGAGGCCGGGGCCTGAGGAAAATTCCGTAATTGCCCTTGTCTATTACAAGGTGATTTTTGAAAACAGAGAGGAAGAGGTTCCCGGGCTGAGATCCTTTTACGTGTGTACCGATGATCAGGGGAAGTTTTATATCTACAACGGAAATGTGAGCGACGAGATTAATGAGTATTTTATGAATGTCAGCAAACAAAGCGATGTGGTAGACCTGAGCAATCGGGTAAATATGGAGTATAACGAGCTGATGGATGCGCATCCGGATCTGCTTAGGTATCTGGCGGAGCTGGATGCCGAGGTAGATACCGCAGTGGGCGTGGCTTTGGCCAGGGAAAACGGAGATCTGCCTGTGGATTCTGAAAATAATACAGATCCGGCAGTTCCAGAAAACTCCGGAGAGGCGGGTGTTCCCGGAGACTCGGATTCTACAGACCCGGGTAACGGGGATCCCGGAAATGCTGTTGACCCGGGAAATGTCCAGGATCCCGGGAGTGCCGGGGAGGGGCAGGAGCCTGTCCCGGAGACGCCCGTAAACACAGGGCCTCAGTATGCCACCGCTACCACCACCGTCAATGTGAGAGACTCGGACAGTGAGCTGGCCGAAAAGCTGGGCAAGGTGCGCGGCGGCGAGAAGGTGCAGGTACAGCAGGTGCAGCAGAACGGCTGGACAAAGATTATCTATGAGGGCGGCGACGGCTTTATTAAGTCGGAATATCTGCAGATCGTGGAAAATGCAGACGGGCTTGCATCCATCGGAACGGTGACGGCCACAGAGAACGTCAATGTACGTGCGGCGGCCAGCGAGACGGCAGAGCGTCTGGGACTGCTCACAGGAGGAACGACCCTGGAGCTGCTGGCAAATGAAGACGGCTGGTGCAAGGTAAAATACAACGGTCAGGTGGGCTATGTGAAATCCGAGTATGTCCAATAGTTATCTTCGGTGACACTGGAAGCAGGACTTTAAAGTGCATAATTTAAAAAAAACGGGGAAGCCTTTTACAATAAGTAAGGGGCTTTCCTTTATTTGATTGAGCAGAAGAGCAGAAAAGGCATATACTCACGGGAGGCGGTATAATCATGAAATCACAGGAAGTGTCGCTGTACCAGGAAATACAGAGGAACACGGAGATGGCCATGAAGGCCATCGATACCATATCGGATAAAATATATGACGATGCCCTGGCCATGCAGATGTCCAGACAGTCGATTCGGTATTCGGAGCTCCATAATGAAGCCTCCAGGCAGCTGGTGGAGGCAAAGGCTCAGAATTATCAGGGGAGCGCGCTGGCGGACGTGGTGCTGAAGACAGGGCTGCGCTATAATACCATGCTGAATACCAGTACCGGACGCATTGCGGAGCTGATGATCAAAAACAGTACCAACGGAATCCTGGAGATGGAAAAAGCCCTGAAGCACAATGAAGGGGCGGGAGAGAGACCGGTGGCGCTGGCGAAGCAGTTGATTGAACTGGAGGAAAAGAATGTGGCCAGACTGAAAAGCTATCTGTGAGACCTGCGGAATGAAGGCTGGCGGCAGAGGATGCCGGAACAGAAGCGGTTGATGCGGAAGCCGTTAAGGGAGGTACAGGCGGGTTATTATGGATAACCTCCAAGCTTCATAAAGGAGCAGGAAGGGCAGAATAGACAAATAGAAGATATTATATTGTGCAATTTGGATAAAAAACCCCGGTAAACTTTTACGGTTTAGTGGGGTAAAGTGTGTTGTGGATTTGCGTCTGGGGGTTTATAATGAACCGTAACCAAATGCCGAAGCGGCGTGGTCATTTGAATAAAGAAGGAGGAATTGACATATGTCATATGTAGATGAGGTATTTGATATGGTAGTGGCAAAGAACCCTGCCCAGCCGGAGTTTCATCAGGCTGTGAAGGAGGTTCTGGAGTCTCTGCGGGTGGTGATCGAAGCCAACGAGGAGAAGTACCGCCGGGACGCTCTGCTGGAGAGACTGGTGACGCCGGAGAGGCAGCTGCTGTTTCGAGTGCCCTGGGTGGACGATAAGGGACAGGTACAGGTGAACAACGGCTTCCGCGTGCAGTTCAATTCCGCCATCGGACCCTATAAGGGAGGCCTGCGGCTTCATCCCAGTGTAAATTTGGGAATCATCAAATTCCTGGGCTTTGAACAGATTTTTAAAAATTCCCTCACCGGACTTCCCATCGGCGGCGGCAAGGGAGGTTCCGATTTTGATCCCAAGGGTAAGTCAGACCGGGAAGTAATGGCTTTCTGCCAGAGCTTTATCAATGAGCTTCACAAATATATCGGCGCCGACACGGATGTGCCTGCCGGAGACATCGGCACCGGCGCCAGGGAGATCGGCTATATGTACGGCCAGTATAAGAGGCTGACAGGCCTTTATGAGGGAGTGCTCACCGGAAAGGGACTTTCCTACGGCGGCTCTCTGGCCAGAACAGAGGCTACCGGCTATGGCCTTCTCTATCTGACCGAGGAGATGCTGAAGTGTAACGGAAAGGATATTGCAGGAAAGACTATTGCTGTATCCGGAGCCGGAAATGTGGCGATTTACGCCATCCAGAAGGCCCAGCAGCTGGGCGGAAAGCCTGTGACCTGCTCCGATTCCACAGGCTGGATCTACGATCCGGAGGGGATCGACGTGGCCCTGCTGAAGGATGTGAAGGAGGTCCGGAGAGCCAGACTGACAGAATATGCGGCGGCAAGACCCAGCGCCCAGTATCATGAGGTCAGTGCCGGCGCCAGTGTATGGACCGTGAAATGTGATGTGGCTCTTCCCTGCGCCACTCAGAACGAGCTGGGGCTGGAGGATGCCAAAACGCTGGTGGCTAACGGCTGCATGGCGGTGGCTGAGGGCGCGAACATGCCTACTACCATGGAGGCTACGGAATATTTCCAGAAAAACGGAGTGCTTTTCTGTCCTGGAAAGGCGGCCAACGCAGGTGGAGTTGCCACTTCTGCGCTGGAGATGAGCCAGAACAGTGAGAGACTGAGCTGGACCTTTGAGGAGGTGGACTCCAAACTTCAGGGCATTATGGTGAATATCTTCCACAGTCTTGACGATGCCGCCAGGAAATACGGCATGGAGGGCAACTATGTGGCGGGTGCCAATATAGCAGGCTTCCTGAAGGTGGCCGAGGCCATGACCGCCCAGGGCGTTTGCTGATAGAGAGGTTCAATTGAATAAATGATATGGAGAAGTCCCGTAAGCCTTGTGCTTATGGGACTTTTCTTACGGACAGCAAAATTACATTGAACTTCTTCCGGGTTCTAAGTATAATAAAGCTGTGAATGATAAAACACAGCCCATACAAAAGGAGACGGCCCGTGATTCTTGGTAATTTTGCGGACTGGAATATACAGAATATTTTGATACGTGTGATTGCTGCCACGATTTTGGGCTGCATCATCGGCCTGGACAGAGGAATGAAGCACCGCGGCGCGGGCACAAAGACCATCACTGTGGTCTGTCTGGGCGCCACGCTGGTTATGCTGACGGAGCAGTATATACAGGTATATTTTCCGGGACTTGCAAATATGGATCGGATGGCGGCCCAGGTAATCAGCGGAGTAGGCTTCATCGGAGTGGGAACGATCATTATATCCAGGCACCGGGTCAGGGGGCTGACCACGGCGGCTACTTTATGGGCAAGCGCCTGCGTGGGACTGGCTGTGGGAATCGGCTTTGTCGAGGGCGGCATATTGATTACGGCAATGATGCTGATTTTTCTGCATATACTGCCCTTTGTGGAGCGGTTTGCCGCCCGCCATTCCAGCTATTGCAACGTGTTTATTGACTTGGAAAAGAGCAGAGATCTGCATATAGTGATCCAAAAGCTGAGGGAAGCAGGTGTAGTAATAGATTCCATGGATATGAGTGAAAGCAGAGACGGAGGAGAGGGAATTTCCGTACATATGGTGCTTTATGTAAAAAAGCCTATGGGGCGTGAGGATATATATGATATTCTTATGAAGCTGGATCAGGTAATGGCCGTTGATTTTCTGTGAGGCTTTGGGGGATTTGCGGCAGAAAAGCATTTACATTCCTGCGTATTATGATACAATTTGGGAGAGAGTATGGCAGCTGGTAAGTATTATGCGGTAAAGAAGGGTAAGACCACAGGGATTTACAGAACCTGGGAGGAGTGCAGGACTTCCGTGGAGGGAGTTTCCGGCGCGGTATACAAAAGCTTCAAGACGCTTTCGGAGGCGGAGGCGTTTATGGGAAATGCTGTTTCCAAAAGATTTTCTCCAAAAAAGTCGGGGGGCTTGAAAGAGCCTGCCATGGAAGAGGGACCCCGGCTTCCTCCGGAGGGATGCCTTTTGGCCTATGTGGACGGAAGCTATAATGATTCTTTGAAAAAGTACGCCTTTGGCTGTGTGTTTATTCTGCCGGACGGCCGGGTGCTGGCCGAATACGGGAACGGGGACAAGGAGCAGTCTCTTCAGCACAGAAACGTGACAGGAGAAATGCTGGGGGCCATGTACGCCGTAAGGTTTGCCATGCGGAACGGTTTTTCGGCGCTGGAGCTTTGCTACGACTATCAGGGAATTGAAAAATGGGCAACGGGAGAGTGGCGGTCCAGGACGGAGCTGACGGAAAAATATGCAAAGGCCATGCGGCAGTGGGGAAGGGATATATCCATTACCTTTACCAAGGTGGCTGCCCACACCAACGTATACTATAATGAAATGGCTGACCGTATGGCAAAGACAGGACTTGTGGAAGGAAATGGCGTGCCGGCGGTGCACAGCCTGGAGGACAGCGGGGAATGGAACAAATCAGAATAAATAAGTATCTGGCTCACTGCGGAGTCTGTTCCCGGCGGGAGGCGGATAGACTGATCCGGCAGGGGGCCGTCACCGTGGACGGGGAGACGGTGTCTGCCGGCAGAACCGTTTTCGGAACAGAGGAAATACTGGTTTCGGGAAAAAGAGTGGGAAATCCCGATGCGGCGGTGGTGCTGGCTTTCTACAAGCCTGTGGGAGTGGTATGCACCGAGAGAGGCTTTCACGGAGAAAAAAAGATAACGGATGTGATCAGCTACCCGGTGCGGGTCACCTACGCGGGGAGACTTGACAAGGATTCGGAGGGCCTGCTTTTGCTGACCAACGACGGCGATCTGATCCAGGGTATGATGCGGGGAGCCAACCGCCACGAAAAGGAGTATGTGGTCAGGGTGGACAGAGAGATTACGGAGGAATTCCTGAAAAAAATGTCCGGCGGCATCTATCTGGAGGAGCTGGATCAGAGAACCAGGGAATGCGCGGCGGAGCAGACGGGAAAATATACCTTTCGAATTATTTTGACTCAGGGACTGAACAGGCAGATCAAGCGAATGTGCGCCGCCTGCGGATACAGGGTCAGGAGCCTGAAACGGATCAGGGTCATGCACATTACTCTGGGGGATCTGAAGCCCGGAGAATACAGGAAGCTGGAGGACAAGGATGTGGAATGTCTTTACAGAGACTGCGGGCTGACGCGTTGATCAGGGCAAAGGAAGCATGGCATGAATAGGGCGGCATACCTTTTGAGTAAAAGCAGATCAGACAAGGAGCGAGCATATGGGATCAGACATTTCAGATATAAGAGTAAAAACAGAGCGGATCAGACAGCTGGTGGAGACGCTGAACCGGGCCTCCAGAGCTTATTATGCCCAGGACCGGGAGATCATGAGCAACCGGGAATATGATGCGCTTTATGAGGAGCTTCAGACACTGGAGCAGGAAACGGGAATGGTGCTGGCGGACAGTCCTACGGTGAGCGTAGGGTACGAGGCTGTGGAGGAGCTGCCCAAGGAGCGCCATGAAAGTCCCATGCTGTCTCTGGATAAGACCAAGAGCCGCGAGGATCTTAGGGACTGGTTGCAGGGAAATGCCGGCGTTTTGAGCTGGAAGCTGGACGGATTGACCATCGTTTTGACTTATGAGGGCGGAAGGCTGACCAAAGCGGTTACCCGGGGAAACGGGGAGATGGGCGAGGTTATTACCAACAATGCCAGGACCTTTCGGAATCTTCCGGTGACGATTCCCTACGGCGGCCAGCTGGTGCTGCGGGGAGAGGCGGTTATTTCCTACTCTGATTTTAACCGGATGAACCAGGAGATTGAGGATGCGGAATCCAGATATAAAAATCCCAGAAATCTGTGCAGCGGCTCCGTACGTCAGCTGAACAATGAGATTACGGCCCGGAGGAATGTGCGGTTTTATGCGTTTTCTCTGGTAAAAGCCGAAGAGGGAGCAGGAGAGACTGCCGTATCGGTGGACTTCCATAATTCCCGCCGGGAGCAGTTTGCTTTTCTGCGTGAACAGGGCTTTGAGGTGGTGGAGCATTATCCGGTGACGGAAGAAAATATTTTGGATATATTGGAGCAGTTTGAGAAAAAGATCGAGACCTATGATATTCCCTCCGACGGTCTTGTCCTGACCTATGAAGATATTGCATACGGTCTGTCCCTGGGCAGGACGGCCAAGTTTCCCAGACATTCCATTGCCTTTAAATGGGCGGATGAGCTCAGGGAGACTCGTCTGCTGGAGATGGAGTGGAGCGCCAGCCGCACAGGGCTGATCAATCCGGTGGCTATCTTTGAGCCTGTGGAGCTGGAGGGAACCACGGTCAGCAGGGCCTCTGTTCATAACATCAGTATTCTGAAAGGGTTAAAGCTGGGAATTGGAGACCGGATCACCGTATACAAGGCCAATATGATTATTCCGCAGATTGCCGAAAATCTGACCTGCAGCGATACGCTGGAAATTCCCAAGGTATGTCCCGTCTGCGGCGGACCTACGGAAATCCGGCAGGTCAACGAGGTCCAGTCCCTGTATTGCACCAACGATATATGTGCTGCGAAGAGGATCAAGGCCTTTACTCTGTTTGTAAGCAGAGACGCCATGAATATAGACGGCCTTTCGGAGGCGACCCTGGAAAAGCTGATAGACCGGGGATTTATTCAGGAGTATGCCGATCTGTTTCATCTGGACCGGTATCGGGAAGAGATGGTGGAGATGGAAGGTTTTGGAGAAAAATCCTGCCAAAATCTCCTGGACAGCATTGACAGGGCCCGCAATACCACTCTGCCCAGAGTGATTTACGGGCTGGGCATCGCAAATATCGGCGTGGCCAACGCAAAGATGCTGTGCCGTTTTTTTGAATATGATCTGGAGAAAATGAAGGAGGCCGATGAGGAGACACTCAGCGCCATCGACGGGGTGGGGGAGGTCATTGCTGCCGCTTTTGTGCAATACATGCATGACCCGGAAAATCTTCAGCGGATCAGCCGTCTGATGGAGGAACTGCGGCTGGAGAGGCCTGTGGTGCAGGAGGGAAATCAGACGCTGGAGGGAATGAGTTTTGTTATTACCGGAAGCCTGGTCCGTTTTGCAAGCAGGAACGAGCTTAAGGAGCTGATAGAGCTAAAGGGCGGGAAGGTTGCGGGCAGCGTCACCGGTAAGACCACCTGTCTGATCAACAATGATGTCACGTCAGGCTCATCCAAGAATAAAAAGGCCAAGGAACTGGGAGTGCCGATCCTGTCCGAGGAGGATTTCCTGACCCGGTATGATTTGGGGGAAGGGGGCGGACGGGAAGACGGCGCTGTTTGAGGGAAGGCGCTGAAGGCTGTCCGTAAAATAAATGAAGAGCGAGGAACAGAGAATCATGCCGATTAAAACACAGAGCGATCTGCCTGCAAAGGAAATACTGGAAAATGAAAATATTTTTGTGATGGACGAATCCCGGGCGGTACACCAGGATATTCGGGCCCTGAATGTACTGATCCTTAATAATATGCCGGTGAAACAGGATACGGAGCTGCAGCTGCTGCGGGCGCTGTCCAACACGCCCCTGCAGATCGATGTGACATTTATGAATGTGAAGAGTCATGTGTCTGTCAATACGCCGGCCAGTCATCTGAATAAATTTTATACCACCATTGATGAGATCCGTGACAGAAAATTTGACGGAATGATTGTGACGGGGGCGCCGGTGGAGGACATATCCTTCGAAGAGGTGGATTACTGGCAGGAGATCTGCGAGATTTTTGACTGGGCCGAAACCCACGTGACCTCCACCCTGCACATCTGCTGGGCGGCCCAGGCGGGCTTTTACTATTATTATGGGATCAATAAGCAGCCTCTGTCCCGGAAGCTGTCAGGAATTTATGAGCACAGGGTGGCGAACAGGAAGGTTCCCCTGGTCAGAGGCTTCGACGATATTTTCCTGGCCCCTCACAGCCGCCACACGGAAACGCCGGCCCAGGCTATTCATGCCTGCCCTGAGCTGACCGTGCTGGCAGAGTCTTCCGTGGCGGGAGTGTATCTGGCCATTGCGGAGGGAGGCAGAAAGATCTTTGTGGCAGGCCATCCAGAATATGACAGATTTACCTTAAAAAATGAATATGACAGAGATCAGGGAAGGGGACTATCCGTTCCGATCCCATATAACTATTTCCCCGGGGACGATCCGAAGCAGCGTCCCCTGCTCCAATGGCGTTCCCACAGCAATAATCTGTATAGCAATTGGCTGAACTATTATGTGTATCAGGTGACGCCCTATGAGCTGTAAGCGGGAAGCAGCGCAATCCTGCAGGAAGCACAGAAAGCGGTACTATAGACTGATATGGTGCCGCTTTTTTCACGTTCGGAAAGAGCTGCTTTTTGACTTTTTATATTTGTTTATATTTATTTAATTGTATTATCCCCGCAAAAAGAGTAACATATCGTCATAAGTCCATAGAAACTATGCACACAAAACGCCCCGCGTCCATGCGGCTGTGAAAATTAACAGGAAATGTGTCATGCTCCGGGACGGAGGTGTGCGGACAGGAAAGGCGGAAACGGTATGAGAGAGAAACTTCAGCGCTTTATGTGGGGGCGCTATGGCAATGACAGACTGAATCAATTTCTGATGATATGTGCGATGGTGTTTCTGGTACTTTCGATGATATTCAGGGGCTTTTTTTACCTGGGGGCCGTGGCGCTGATGGTTTATGCGTATTTTCGCATGTTTTCCCACAATACGGCAAGGAGAGCGGCGGAGAATCAATGGTACCTGAGCAGGGAGATGAAGGTCAAGGGCTTTTTCCGGAAAAAGAAAAAGGAATTCGGACAGCGCAAAGAATATCGTATCTATAAATGCCCCAACTGTAAACAAAAGCTCCGGGTGCCCAAAGGCAGGGGGCGAATTGCCATCAGCTGCAGAAAATGCGGGAACGAGTTTATCAGGAGGAGTTGAAAGCACAGACCATGTTTGGGTACATTATCATCAATAAGGCCGAGATGAAATTCAAGGAATTTGATGTTTATCATTCCTTTTACTGTGGGATCTGCCGGGACCTGAAGCGAAAGTTTGGAGCCGTGGGGCAGCTTTCTTTAAGCTATGATATGACGTTTCTGGCCATGCTTCTCACAAGCCTGTATGAGCCGGAAACACAGATTTCCAGCTGTAAGTGTGCGGCGCATCCCTTTGAAAGACATGAAACCAGGAATAATATTTACACGGAATATGCGGCGGATATGAACGCGCTCTTTGCATGCTATAAGTGTCAGGACGACTGGGAGGACGAGAAAAAGCTGTGGAGGCTTGTCTATGGGAAGCTTCTGGAGGGCAGGGCAGGAAGACTGCGGGAGGCTTATGCGGAAAAAATACGGCAGATCAGTCTGCTGATGCAGGATTTTTATGAAACGGAGCGGTCTGACAAGGCGGATATCGACACGCTGGCAGGACTTTTTGGGAAGGTCATGGGCCGGATTGTGGCGGTGCATCAGGACGAATGGTCAGAAAACCTGAGCACTCTGGGTTTTTTCCTGGGAAAGTTTATTTATATCATGGATGCTTATGAGGATGTGGAAACGGATATTAAAAAGGGGATCTTTAATCCGTTGAAACGAAAATATGAAAGTCCTGATTTTGAGGATGAGTGCCGGACGATCCTCATGATGATGATGTCGGAGTGTTGCAGGGAGTTTGAAAAGCTTCCGATTCTGGAGAATGTGGAGATTCTGCGGAATATCCTGTACTCCGGAGTCTGGTGCAGGTATGAGACCATCCATGAAACACGTCTGAAGAAGGTTCAGTGAGCCAAGCAGATGTGCCTGCACGTATATTTGGCGAATGCCGTCAGAGTCACGTACCTTGCTGTCTGCAGCGTTGCAAGATTGATGCCCCGCTGCTTGCCGCGGGGATTTTGACAGATACGCGCACATGAGGGTGTGTAATCACCACTCTATAGCGCGCATAGAGGTGTAAATATGTACGATCCATACAGTGTGCTGGGAGTTGGCAGGAATGCTTCCGAAGAAGAGATAAAAAAGGCATATAAGGCGCTGAGCCGGAAGTATCATCCGGATGCCAACATAAACAATCCGAACAAGGATCAGGCGGAGGAGAAGTTTAAGCAGATTCAGGCGGCTTATCAGCAGATTATGCAGGAGCGCACCTCGGGCTACAGCGGCGGCTATGGCGGCCAGGGGCATCAAAATGCGGGCGGCGGCTACGGAGGCGGTGCTTCGGGTTATGGGGGCGGCCAGGGCTATGGGCCCTTTGGAGGCTATGGGCCCTTTGGCGGTTTTGGCTTCGGCGGCTTTGGACAGGGGCAGAATACCGGCTACGAAGAAAACAATAACCTGCGCGCCGCAGGAAACTATATCCGGAACGGGTACTATCGGGAGGCCAGAACCTCTCTGGACGGTCTGGGGCCTCAGGAGAGGAATGCCAGATGGTACTATTACAGCGCCATTGCCCACGCGGGGCTGGGCAATAATGTGGCGGCTCTGGAGCACGCCAGAAAGGCATCGGCCATGGAACCCGGCAACAGTGATTACAGGAGCCTGGTACAGCGGTTTGAAAGCGGAGGCAGCTGGTATGAGCAGAGGCAGGCGGCCTACGGTTATCCCGTTATGGGAGGCGGAGCTATGTGTAATACCTGTCTGAAGCTGTGCGTTTTAAACGCCATGTGCAATCTCTGTTGCTGCGGCGGGGGCTACGGCGCCCGGGGGATGTACTGCTGCTAAAATTCCTATTGCTTTTTCCTGCGTTCTCGTTTATAATAAAACTCAAAATGTTGATGCGAGGCGGGGAAGAGGCACTAGATATTGAGGGTCGTATCCGCATGGTTTTGCGGTACGGCTCTTTTTTTGCATTTATCCTGCCCGATAAATACTGATCGCCGGGAGCTAAATTGAGTCAGTGCCCTAAAGCGGGCAGGAGGTAAAATAATGAAAATTCAGAAAAGAGACGGACGGGTGGTTTTCTATGAGGAAGATAAGATTGTGGAGGCGATTCGCAAGGCGAATAACGAGGTGGAGGAGAAGGACAGAGCAGAGGAAGCTCTGATTACGAAAATACTGGAGGCGGTAAAGGAGGAGGACAAAGACCTTCAGACGGTCGAGCATGTCCAGGATGTCATTGAGCAGCATCTGGTGGAACGCAATAAATACGCGCTGGCTAAAAAGTATATTGTTTATCGATATCAGAGGAGCCTTCTGCGCAAGTCCAATACAACGGACGAATCGATTCTGAAGCTGATCCGCAATGAAAACAAGGAGCTTGCGGAGGAGAATTCCAACAAAAATACCAGGTTGGCATCCACCCAACGGGATTATATAGCCGGGGAGGTCTCACGGGACGTTACCAGAAGGATGCTTCTGCCGGAGCATATTTCCATGGCTCATGACAACGGAGCAATTCATTTTCACGATGCAGATTATTTTATCCAGCCCATTTTTAACTGCTGTCTCATCAATATTAAGGACATGCTGGACAATGGGACCTCCATCAACGGAAAAATGATCGAGTCCCCAAAGAGCTTTCAGGTAGCCTGCACGGTGACTACTCAGATTATTGCGGCGGTGGCCAGCAACCAGTATGGAGGCCAGTCCGTGAACATCAGGCATCTTGGCAAATATCTTCGTAAGAGCAGGGAAAAGTTCGAGGCGCAGCTGGAGTCAGAGTTCGGAGAAGGACTGGAGCCGGCCGTAAAGGCCAGGTTTGTGGATATCCGGCTGCAGGATGAGCTCAGATCCGGCGTGCAGACCATCCAGTATCAGATCAATACCCTGATGACTACCAACGGGCAGGCTCCTTTCGTGACTCTTTTTCTGCATATTGACGAGGAGGACGAATATGTGGAGGAGACGGTGATGATCATTACAGAGATTCTCCGTCAGCGTCTGGAGGGTACAAAAAACGAAAAGGGAGTTTATGTGACGCCGGCTTTTCCCAAGCTGATCTATGTGCTGGATGAAAATAACTGTCTGAAGGGCGGAAAATATGATCATGTGACCCGCCTGGCGGCAAAATGCTCCGCTAAAAGAATGTACCCGGATTATATTTCCGCCAAAAAGATGCGGGAAAATTACGAGGGTAATGTATTTTCCTGCATGGGCTGCCGGTCTTTTCTGGCGCCCTGGAAGGACGAAAACGGAAAATATCAGTTTGAGGGGCGCTTTAATCAGGGCGTGGTCAGCCTGAATCTTCCCCAGATCGGCATCCTGGCAGAAGGGAATGAGGAGACCTTCTGGAAGCTTATGGACGAGCGTCTGGAGCTTTGTTACGAAGCGTTGATGTGTCGTCACAAGGCACTGCTGAAGGTGGTGTCGGATGTGAGTCCCATTCACTGGCAGTATGGGGCCATCGCCCGGCTGAAGAAGGGGGAAACAATAGAAAAGCTTCTCTATGGAGGCTATTCCAGCATTTCCCTGGGCTACATCGGACTCTATGAGGTAACCTGGCTGATGAAGGGCGTAAGCCACACGGATCCTTCAGGGAAGGAATTTGCCCTGCGGGTTATGGATTATATGAACCAGGCGGTGCAACGGTGGAAAAAGGAGACGAATATCGGCTTTGCACTTTATGGCACTCCGGCGGAGACGCTTTGCTATCGTTTTGCCAGAATCGACAGAGAGAGGTTCGGGGATATTCCCAATGTAACGGACAAGGGGTATTATACCAATTCCTATCATGTGGATGTGAGGGAGCCCATCGACGCTTTTACAAAGTTTACCTTTGAGAGCGAATTCCAGAACAAATCTCTGGGCGGGGCCATCTCCTATGTGGAAGTACCAAATTTAATGAACAATTTAGAAGCCATAGAGGAGGTTATCCGCTTTATTTACGACAATATACAATATGGAGAGTTTAATACCAAGTCCGACTATTGTCATGAATGTGGATATGACGGGGAGATCCTGATTAACGAGGACAATGAGTGGGAATGCCCCCAGTGCCATAACAAGGATCATGCCCGGATGAATGTTACCAGGCGCACCTGCGGTTACCTGGGAGAAAATTTCTGGAATTCCGGAAAAACCAGAGAGATTAAGGCAAGGGTACTGCATCTATGAACTATGCGGCTATAAAAAAGACAGATGTGGCAAACGGCCCCGGCATTCGGGTATCTCTGTTTGTGAGCGGGTGCACTCACGGCTGCAGGGGATGCTTTAATCAAGAGGCCTGGGACTTTTCCTATGGAGAGGAATATACATCTGAGACGGAAGCGGAAATTTTGAAGGCCCTTGCCCCGGACTATATCCGAGGCTTGAGTGTCCTGGGAGGCGAGCCGTTTGAAGTTCAGAACAGGGAAACTGTGCTGGCGCTTGTAAAGAAGGTGCGGGAGCGGTATCCGGGGAAGGATATCTGGTGTTATACAGGCTATGACTATGAAAAAGATCTGCTGGAGTGGGCGGCACGGGAAGAGGAGAGCTCTGAGGGAGCCGGCCCGGAAACGGGCAGGAGGGACGCTGTCCGGGCTGTGGTCATAAAGCTTCTGGGCCTGATTGACGTGCTGGTGGACGGAGAGTTTGTAGAAGAAAAAAAGAATCTCCGTCTGGCCTTCCGGGGGTCGGAGAATCAGCGGCTTATCGATGTGAAGTCCTCACTCAGGGAGGGCAGAACAGTCTGTCTGGAGGAAAAGGGCAGAGCGGATGCAGGGACGGAGGTAAACCTTATATGAAGCTGTTGGTGATTGGCGGGAGTTATTTTTACGGACGAGTTTTTGTAATGCTGGCGGCGGCAGAAAAACACGATATTACCGTGGTGAATCGCGGAACCTATTCCATGGAGGAATTTGGTGTGAGACAGGTCAGGGGAGACCGCCGGCAGGGCCGGACCTTTGCACAGTGTACAGGAGACTATGACGTCGTGATTGATTTTTGTGCCTATAATCCGGGGGATGCGGCATTTGTGCTGGAACATCTGCCGGGGCAGATAAAGCAGTACCTGCTGATCAGTACGGTGGATGTATACAGAAGAGGAACCGGAGCGGTAAAGGACGAGGACTTCCCGCTGGAGACCAGAAGCTTTCCCGGTGAAGCCGGGGCATATATCTTGGGAAAGGCGGCATTGGAGGAAGAGCTTTGCCGGGAGTGCCGCAGGAGAGAGATTCCTTTCACCATACTGCGTCCGGCCATTCTATACGGCCCTTATAATTATGCACCCAGAGAGTATCTATTTATCCGGATGGCCGTTCAGAACCGCGTCCTGCCCGGATATACGGATGCGGAGGGTAGATTTCAGCTTGTGTACGTAAAGGATGCGGCCAGGGCAGCTCTTTTGTGCCTTCTGGAGGAGAAAGCATATGGACAGGCCTTTAATCTGTGTCAGGAAGAGATTTTGGATTATGATCTGTTTTTTCAGGGAATCCGACAGGCGGCGGACCTGGAGCTGGGCCGGGCGGTCATGACCCTGGCAGAGGCGCAGGCGGCGGAATTTCCCATCCCCTTTCCTGCCGCGGCGGAGGAGACAGAGCTTGTGGATAACCGGAAGAGCAGAGAGGTGCTGGGCATGGAATATACCGCATTTTCGGAGGGAATTGGGAAAACCTGGAGGGCTTTTCGAAATTTGTTTTCGGAAGAGTAAAAAAAATTAAATTTTTTTAAAAGAGAGTATACTCTACAGACAAAAAGTGTGCTATAATCCTTTTAGTGTCTTTGAGCGCGGCAGGAGAGTCTGGAATCCGGGGAGTTGCCGTGCGGCAGAAGAAAAAGAAAGGAATACGGTATCATGAAAAACATCAAAATGAAGTTAAAGGTCAAGATTCTGGCATGTGCACTGGTGCCTTTATTTGTGATCATGGTCTTGGCTGTGCTGTCACTGAGAAGTACGGGCCTGTCAATGGCCAACAAACTGGAGGAGGAGCATCTGACCACGGCCAACTATGGAGTCAGGGAAATTCTGGAGGCCAATTATCCCGGTGATTTTCATATGGAAGGAGATCAGCTGTATAAGGGTGAGATGAACCTTACAGAAAGTCTGGGTAAGCTGGATGCTTTTCTGAAAGCCACGGGTGTGGAGATCACCATATTTGTAGATGGAACCCGGAGGGCTACCAGTATCGTGGACTCCAGCGGCCAGCGTATTATTAATACGCCCATAGCCGAAGATGCCTATGCGGCAGTGAGCCGGGACGGCCAGTTTTTCTCGGATCATGCAAGTGTAAGAGGAATGAGCTATTACGGGATTTATGTGGGAGCAGGGTCCACCGCCGGCGGAGAGGATGTAATCATTTTTACGGGAGTATCCGTGGAAAATGCCCGAAGCCTGTATTCGAGAACGCTTGTTAGTGTTGCCATATTTATGGTTCTTGTAGCTGTAGTATTTGCAGTTATCTGTTATGTAGTGGTGAACAGTATTGCCCGAAATCTGAATGTGTCTGTGGCAAACCTGAATCTGGTTGCAGACGGCAGACTCAATGTAGTGGTGGGTGACAGGATCATGTCCAGGACGGATGAGGTGGGCACTATAGCCACGGCCATACATACTCTGATCGGCAAGTTTGTAAATATTGTAAATAACCTTAAGGGCTCCAGTGAAACTCTGACGGATTTCAGCTCGGAGATCAGAAAGAGCATCGGCAATATCAATGAATCAATTGCCAACGTCAATGTGGCGGTAGACGAAATTGCCATGGGTGCTACAAACCAGGCCAATGAGACCACCAGCGTTACCCAGCAGATGAATGATATGAGCATTGCAGTGGACGAGGCCATGAAGAATATTGAGATGTTGACGGAGAGCACCGGCAGCATGGAGAATTCCAACCGCACGGCCAATAGTACACTGGACGACCTGGTTCAGATCAGCAACCGCACTTCCCAGTCCATCAAGATGGTGTATGAGCAGACCAATGCCACAAACCAGTCAGCGGCTGAGATCCAGAGCGTGGTAAACATTATTGCTGATATTGCTTCTCAGACAAACCTGCTTTCTCTGAACGCTTCTATTGAGGCTGCCAGAGTGGGTGAGCATGGAAGAGGCTTTGCTGTGGTGGCGGACGAGGTTCGTAATCTGGCGGATCAGTGCCGTGTATCCTCTGAACAGATCGCTCAGATCATTCAGGAGTTGATTACCAAATCCAACGAGAACGTAGAGGCCATGGATGCAGTGGTTTCCGAGATGGAAATGCAGCATAAAAAGCTGGAGTCCACCAGAACAGTCTTTGAAGAGCTTGACACAGAGATCAACAATGTGGCCCGGGCAGTGGAAAATATCAAGGAGATCACGGAAGGCATCGGCCGGGTGAAGGATGCGGTGTACAGCAACATGGAAAGCCTTGCGGCTATTTCCGAAGAAAATGCGGCTTCCACCCAGGAGACCTCCGCAACCATGACAGAGCTGAGCCATATCGTGGAGAAATGTAATGATGCGCTTGAATCCCTTGTGGAGATCAGCAATACTCTGGATGGAAATGTAAGACAGTTTGTTCTGTAAGAAAAATTGTTCTGTAAGAAAGAACGGAAGCTTATATATGAAAAGGCCGCCATGTTTTATGGCGGCCTTTTCAGGCGGACGGACAATACGGTTTGAGAATGTTTTGAGGGAGTTTTATTGGACTCGTATTGCGGTATAATGTACCTGTTCCTGAAAAATCCATTGACAGGGCAGAACAAATGTTTTATACTGAGAAAAAGAATGTTTGTTCGAAAAGCGTGCCCTATAAATTTCTTGTGAAGCAATGACAGGATTTACATGACATTTCGTTGAAATAGGGGTATACTTTTTTTATGAAAAGAAAGGAGCTCCATAAATGTCATTTATTCCGAAACCACATGAAATTTATAAGCATTTTAAAGGGAATTTATATCAGATCACGGCGGTTGCCGAGCATACGGAGACCGGGGAAAAGCTGGTGGTCTATCAGGCTCTTTACGGTGACTTCAAGACTTATGCAAGACCGCTTTCCATGTTTACAGAAAGATTAAGCAGGGAAAAATATCCTGATGCGGGTCAGGAGTTCCGCTTTGAGCTGCAGGGGCCCGACGGAGACAGACAGAAGCGTGAAACACAGGCGGCTTCGGAGGTGGAAGAGAAGGAGGCATCCGACACGAAATTATCTGACACGGAGTCATCGGACACGAAATCACCAGACATGGAGCTATCTGATGCGGAAGCAGTTCTGGATCCGCTTCTCCTGGAGTTTCTGGATGCAGACACCTATGAGCAGAGGCTGAATATCCTGGCGGGGCTGCACCACCGGATCACGGACGAAATGATAACCACAATGGGAATCGCCTGTGATGTGGAGGTGGAAAGCGGAGATGTGGAAGAGCGCTATGAGTCTCTGAAGGCGTGTCTGCTTATGCTGGAGCGGTATGAGTGCAACCGGATCCGATAAACCGCAGGTCATGACGGCCAATCCCTTTTGATGCAAGTGAACCTATGAAGGCGCGCATCCAAACTGTCGATGGAATCATTCCATGGAAGCAGTACACTCCACATACATCAGCAAAACATAGAGCCGCAATGCGGCGGCAGACTGCAGCGCCGACTTGTTTTGCCAATGGGAGTGGGGCTGTGAACAGTAACCGGAGGGGAGGGGCTTATGGCACATATACTTGACAAAAAAATGGTGATTGGCGTATCTTCCAGAGCGTTGTTTGACTTGACGGTTGAAAATGAAATATTTGAAAATCAGGGGCTGGAGGCTTATTGCAAATACCAGGTGGAGCATGAACAGGATATCCTAAAGCCCGGCCCCGGCTTTGGCCTGGTCAGATCCCTGCTTCGGCTGAATGAATACAGTCCGGAGTCTGATCTGGTGGAAGTAATCATTATGTCCAGAAACAGTCCGGATACTTCGCTGAGGGTGTTTAATGCAATCGCATATTACGGATTGTCCATCACACGGGCTGTCCTGGCCAGCGGAGCCTCGCTGGCTCCTTATCTGGAGGCCTTCCATACGGATCTTTTTCTTTCCGCCTATGAGGATGACGTACAGTGTGCCGTTGACAGCGGGATTGCCGCAGGTATCATATGTACGGAGAGGCCTGCGGAAAAAAACGCCCGGGTGATACCGATGCCGGGGCTGGCGGAAGAGGGAGACCAGCGGGGAGAAGGCCGGGGATATTGCGCAGGCAGTGGGGATCCAGTCAATGGGGATCAGATCAGGATTGCCTTTGACGGAGATGCGGTTTTGTTTGCCGATGATTCGGAAAGGATTTTTAAAGAGAAGGGATTAAATGCCTTTGAGGAGAATGAAAGGGTTCATGCCAGAGAACCCCTGGAGGAGGGGCCCTTCGCGCATTTCCTCAGGAAGCTGTCGGATCTGCAGAGGAGACTTGGTGCCAAAGAGTGTCCTGTGAGGACAGCCTTGGTCACATCCCGCAGCGCTCCGGCTCACGAGAGGGTTATACGCACGCTTCGTGCATGGAATGTGCGGGTGGACGAAGCCTTCTTTTTGGGGGGACTAGAGAAAAAGGAGGTTCTGAGAGCCTTTGGTGCACAGATATTTTTTGATGATCAGTCGATACACACATTGAGCGCCGCCCAGGCGGTTCCCGCAGCCAGGGTGCCCTATTGCAGTAAAAAGGCGCGGAGAAGACAGGAAACAGGATTTGTAGGACATGCATTATGATAATATAGTAAAGGGGCGTTTTATAGAGCGCCCCAACCGCTTTGTGGCCAGAGTGGAGATAGACGGACATGTGGAAACTGTCCATGTGAAAAACACCGGTCGCTGCAGAGAGCTTTTGCAGAAGGGGGCGGCAGTTTATCTGGAAGAGTGCGGCAGACCCGGAAGATCCACGGCCTTTGATCTGGTGGCCGTGGAAAAGGGCAGCCGGCTGATCAACATGGATTCTCAGGCTCCCAACAGGGCAGTGGGACGATGGCTCTCCCAAAAGGAGCTTTTTCCGGAGCTGGTCATGATACGGCCAGAAACGAAATACGGCAATTCCCGGTTTGACTTTTATGTGGAAACGCCGGAGGAAAAGATATTTATAGAGGTAAAAGGCGTAACATTGGAAAGTGAGGGTGTAGTACTCTTTCCGGATGCGCCTTCAGAGAGAGCGGTAAAGCATGTGGAAGAGCTGATGGCGGCAAAGCGTGAGGGATACCGTGTTTTTGTGTTGTTTGTGATTCAGATGGAGAATGTGGAATATTTCACACCCAACAGAGTAACCCATCCGGAATTTGCGGAGGCGCTTAGCAGGGCTTCCCGGGAAGGGGTGGAGATCCTGGCTTATGACTGCATTGTCACAGAGAATTCTATGAGAATAAATCGTCCGGTGGAGGTACGATTGGAGGAGAAATTTATAGAAATTTCCGCAAACGTTAAGGAAACCTTAAGTCCGGGGGAGCTGTCGGCCATTCCCAAACCGCTTCTAAAGTGGTATGATAAGAACAAGAGGATCCTGCCCTGGAGGGAGGATCCGAAGCCTTACAGGGTGTGGGTTTCGGAGATCATGCTGCAACAGACCCGGGTGGAGGCCGTAAAGCCCTATTTTCAGCGGTTCATGCAGGCATTTCCGGATATTGCCTCTCTGGCGGAAGCCGAAGAGGAGCAGGTGCTGAAGCTGTGGGAGGGACTTGGATATTACAGCAGGGCCCGAAATCTGCAAAAGGCGGCCCGCCAGATTCAGGAGGAATATCAGGGACAGATGCCCCGGGAATATGATAAGCTGCTGAAGCTGGCAGGAATCGGAAGCTATACGGCAGGGGCAGTGGCTTCTATCGCTTACGGAAAGCCTGTGCCGGCGGTGGATGGCAATGTGCTCCGAGTTATTTCCCGTTTCCGGAGTGACCGGCGACTGATGTCGGATCAGAAGGTAAAGACCTCCGTGGAGAAGGATCTTGCACGGATTCTGCCAAAGGATCGGCCCGGAGATTTTAACCAGGCGCTAATGGAGCTGGGAGCCTGTGTCTGTGTTCCCGGCGGTGCTCCTGCCTGCGGAAGCTGTCCCCTGCAGAATATCTGCATGGCTCACAGAGAGGGACAGGAAACAGAATATCCCAGGAAGGCCCATAAGCCGCCCAGAAAGATCGATCAAAAGACCATACTTGTGATTCGAAAAGGAGATCATGTGGCCATCCGCAAGAGAAGCGCCAAAGGCTTGCTGGCAGGGATGTATGAGTTTCCGTCTCTGGAAGGATTCTGTTCGCCTCAGGAGGCAGTGGAATATCTGGAAAAAAATGGCATCAGGGTTTTGCGTATACAGGAGCTGGAACCGGCAAAGCATATATTTACCCACAGAGAGTGGCACATGAAGGGCTATATGGTCCGGGTGGACGAGCTGACGGTACCGGATTTGGAAAAAAGCGGGGACTGGCTGTACATTGAACCCTGGGAGACAAAGGAGCGGTATCCGATTCCCTCGGCCTTTGGTGCCTATGTGAAGTTTATAAAAAAAGAGTACAAAGTTGAATAAATATGTGTATTCAATTTTATGGGCGCGCCGCAGCGCGCAGAATGGATGGAAGGATGAAACTGCTGTCGATAGCGATACCATGCTATAATTCGGAGCGCTATATGCGGAAATGTATTGATTCTCTGCTGACAGGGGGCGAAGATGTAGAGATTATCATTGTGGACGACGGTTCCACAAAGGACAGGACAGCCGAGATCGCAGATGAGTATGCGGCTGAATTTCCTACCATTGTCAAGGCGGTTCACAAGGAGAATGGCGGTCATGGATCCGCTGTGAATGCCGGTATTGACAATGCCAGCGGCCTGTACTTTAAGGTGGTGGACAGTGACGACTGGGTGAAGCAGGACGCATATTTACAGGTGCTGGAGCTTCTGCGGGAGATGGCGGGAGGAAACAGTGTTCTGGATATGCTGGTCAGCAATTACGTCTATGAAAAAGAAGGAGAAAAGCGTAAGAAGGTGATTCAATACCGGCATATTCTGCCGCAGGGAAAACTGTTTACCTGGGAGGACTGTCATCATTTTACGAAGGGGCATTACATCTTGATGCATTCCGTCATATTCCGGACGAAGCTTTTAAAGGAGTGCGGCATCAGGCTTCCGGAGCACACCTTCTATGTGGACAATATTTATGTGTTTGAGCCTCTGCCCCATGTAAAAAATATGTACTATCTGGATGTAAATTTCTATCGCTATTATATCGGCAGGGAGGATCAGTCCGTCAACGAGGAGGTTATGATATCCAGGATCGATCAGCAGATCCGGGTCAATAAGCTGATGATTGATTATTTGGTGGAAAGAAAGCAGGAGCTTGTAAAAAATAAGCGTCTGTACCAGTATATGCGTAATTATCTGGAAATTATCACAACCGTTTCATCAGTGCTTCTCATACGCTCAGGAACGGAAGAGAACCTTCAGAAAAAGAAAGAGCTGTGGAATTACCTGAAGGAAAAGGATAGGAAGCTTTTTACCTGGATGCGCAGCGGCATTATGGGAGGAGCCATGAACCTTCCCGGGAGGGGAGGGCGCAAGATCTCTCTGGAGGGTTACAGGATCTGTCAGAAAATTTTCAAATTTAATTAACAGCCGGGCGGGGAATTTGTTCCCTGCCCATTGTGCATAAAAGAACTCCTCAGATCACCCGATCTGAGGAGTTCTTTTATCAGGGTCACGCTGTGCTCTGCCCACAGCGATCAGGTCTCTTCTGTATACCAGTACATACATGGCGCCGCCCATCAATAGTCCTGTGATCACATCAAACACGGAATGCTGCTTGATCAACACGGTGGAGAGAATAATGGATAGGGCCAGAATAAAGGATCCGATCCGTATCCCCTTTTTATCTGCCAGGCTCCGGCAGCGCATCACCGCAAAATGTGCGCCCAGAGAATTGAATACATGAATGCTTGGCCAAAGGTTTGTAGGTGTGTCAGTCTTCCAGAGAAAGGCCACCATGGAGGTGAAAATATTGTCTCTCGGCATTACGGGAGGCCGCAGGTGATGTCCGTTGGGCCACAGGGTGGAGATCAGCAGGAATATGGTCATACCGGTAAAAAGGAAGGTGCATACTCTGCGGTAATCCTGTTTGTCCTTGAAGAATAAATATACCACCACGGCGGATACATAAAAAAACCATAAAAAGTAAGGAACCACAAACACTTCACAAAAGGGGATATAGTCGTCAGCGGCCATATGTATTACATGATAGCCTTTGGTGACGTTTTTTTCAAGCCATGCGAACCATGTCAGGTACAGGACCATGTACAGCAAAAGCGGAATCCCGTGCTTATATGCTTCATACAGGCTTTTTGCTTTTTTCATTTTTCAATCAAACCTTTCTGATTTCTTTCAAACAATTTATTCAATTTCGATAACATCTTTAGTATAGCGCATCAAAAATATTTTGCAATGACTTTTGACGCATCTTAAGTATTTTTAAGAAATCCTTTAGGTTTGACCGAAAGATGAATGGGAGCGTATTGCTGTGAAAAATTGCTTTTCATCAGGGGTGGATGATCTGCAGGGCGTGCTTCTTACAGGCTACGGTGATTCGGCTGCTTTTTCTGGTGACCTCTCCGTCGGTGTGGACCCACATGGGAACGGAGGTTTCCAAAGTAAGGGTAGTGGTCTGGTAGGCTTCCACACCCTGAAAGCGGTAGTGCTTTCCCTTGAAGGCGGTAGGAAGGGCAAACAGGATCAGCCACTTGGGAAGATCTCCCACAGCGCAAAGATTCATGATGCCGTCCGTGGGATCGGCATTGGGGCTGAACATAAAGCCGCCTCCCTCAAAGCGGTGGAGCATGCATGCGGTAAAGAGCATATTGCCGATATTTACAGGAATATTATTGTCCAGAGTTAATCTGCCGGATACTGCCCTGGCCGCCAGAAGCTGCTTTAACGCGATGCCCAGATAGGTCAGCTTGCCCAGGCCTATGCGGTTCAGCACAGGCTTTACCTTGGAGTGGAGTGCTTCCTCGCAGACGGCGGCATCGAAGCCGATTCCGCAGCTGACGGCAAAACGCCGTACCTCGCCGTCGGAATAGGTCAGAACGCCCAGATCCATTGCATGAGGCTTTCCCGTGTGCAGGATCAGATCCAGCGCCGCAGTGGGATCTGTGGGAATATTCAAATCTCTTGCCAGATCATTGCTGGAGCCGGTGGGTATATATCCCAGGATGACCTGTGCCTGCTCCGGGATCCCCTGGAGAGCTTCGTTCATGGTACCATCGCCGCCCAGAATAACTATGGAGACAGGGGACTGTGCGGGCAGAGAAATGATCTCGGACGCGATCCTGGCCACATCGCCTGCCTTTTCGGAAAAATATGGGCGATAGGGGACGTTTCCCCGCTGGAGCGCCGGTTCTACCTGCCGTTTCCATATCTGGAGTCCTTTGCCGGAGCGGGATGCCGGGTTAATAATGATATGATACATGGGACGCCTCCTTATTTCGTGTGTTTTCTATATTTTATCAGGAAAGTGTCTTTGGGTAAAGCATATTCTGTGTCTGGTAAAATGCGGAAAGGTATAGTACAATATCTGTATTCCAGACATAAATCACCGGGTGTGAATATATGTGTTCTGCGCAAGGGCAGAGAAGGAGGGATGTTTATGTATGACAAGCAGGCGTGGCTTAGGAAGATCGAAGAGGTGATCGCGGGAGGACCATTTGGGGACGATTGGGATTCTCTTTCCAATCACCGTACACCAGAATGGTTCCGGAAAGCGAAATTCGGTATTTTTATTCACTGGGGCATCTATAGTGTCCCTGCGTTTGGAAGTGAGTGGTATTCCCGCAATATGTATATTCAGGGAAGCCCTGAATATGAGCATCACAGGGCGGTTTACGGCCCTCAAAAGGAATTTGGCTATAAGGACTTTATTCCTATGTTTAAAGCCGAAAAATTTGACGCGGCAAAATGGGTGGATCTTTTCTGCAGGGCCGGTGCCAGATATGTGGTGCCTGTGGCGGAGCATCATGACGGCTTTCAGATGTACAAAAGTGAAATATCCCGCTGGAATGCATACGAGATGGGGCCCGGACGGGATGTGCTGGGGGAGCTGACGGCGGAGATGGAAAAGAGGGGGCTGGTGAACGGGGCATCCACTCACAGAATTGAGCACTGGTTTTTTATGGGACACGGAAGGGAGTTTGACAGCGACATCACCGAAAGCGGACAGGAGGGAGATTTTTATTGGCCTGCCATGCCGGAGCGGGATCACTACGATCTGTACAGTGAGCCGGCTCCCACCAAGGAGTTTCTGGAGGATTGGATGATCCGCACCTGTGAGCTGATTGACAAATATCGGGTGAAGGAGCTGTATTTTGACTGGTGGATCCAGCACAGCAGCGCCAAGCCCTATCTGAAGAAGATTGCCGCATATTATTATAACCGGGCGCTGGAGTGGGGCGAAGAGGTACATATCACCTATAAGCATGACGCTTTTATGTTCGGTACTGCCACCGTGGATATTGAGCGGGGGCAGTTTTCCCGGATACAGCCCTTTGCCTGGCAGACGGACACGGCCATTGCCAGAAATTCCTGGTGTTATACGGAAAACAATCAGTTCAAGGAGGCGAGGGATATTCTTCGTGATCTGGTGGATGTGGTCAGCAAAAACGGATGTATGCTGTTGAACGTGGGGCCCAAGGCTGACGGAACCATATCGGAGCAGGACGAGAGGATCCTGCTGGAGATCGGAGAATGGCTCAGGGTGAACGGAGAGGCGGTTTACGACACGGATATCTGGCGTGTTGCCGCAGAAGGCCCCACTGTGGTGGAGGAAGGGCAGTTTACGGACGGAAAGGCCCGTGAATTTACCTGGGAGGACTTCCGCTTTACCAGAAAGGGTACATACCTGTATGCCATATGTATGGCATATCCGGAGGATGGCCGTGTGCTGATCAAATCGCTGGGAAAGCAGGATGCTTCCAGGCTGCCGAAATTCCACGGCATTATCAGAAATGTGGAGGTGCTGGGCTTTGAACAGCGGCCTGAGTGGTCCAGGACGGAAGAGGGGCTTTCCATTTCTGCGCCGGGAGTCCATTCGGACAAACCGGTGGTATTTCGGATCACTCTGGACTAAAATGAAGATATTTGATATGATGGTGTGCAAGGCAGGCTTCCCGGATAAAGCGCACAGGGATGCCTGAAAATGTAGAGTCAGGAGGAAAAAGAATGTATTCGCTGGATGATGTGAGAAGTGTGGATCCTGAGGTGGCCCAGGCCATAGTGGATGAAGAGGCCAGACAGAACAGCCATATCGAGCTGATTGCCTCGGAAAACTGGGTGAGCAGGGCGGTGATGGCGGCAATGGGAAGTCCTCTCACCAACAAATATGCGGAAGGGTATCCGGGAAAACGGTATTATGGCGGATGCCAATGCGTGGATGTGGTAGAGGAGCTGGCGATTGAAAGGGCCAAAAAGCTGTTTGGGTGCGAGTATGCCAATGTGCAGCCTCATTCCGGCGCTCAGGCCAATATGGCGGTTCAGTTTGCCATATGCAAGCCCGGCGACACGGTCATGGGAATGAATCTGGATCACGGCGGACATCTGACCCACGGAAGCCCCGTGAATATGTCCGGAAAATATTTTAACATTGTACCTTACGGTGTTAACGACGAGGGCTTTATCGATTATGATAAATTTCGGGAGGCGGCGCTGAAGACCAGGCCCAGGATGATCATTGCGGGGGCCTCCGCCTATGCCCGTACCATCGATTTTAAGATTTTTCGCCAGGTGGCCGATGAGGCAGGAGCTGTGCTTATGGTGGATATGGCTCATATCGCCGGTCTTGTGGCGGCAGGACTGCATCCCAGCCCGATCCCTTACGCTCATGTGACCACCACTACCACTCATAAAACTCTTCGAGGCCCCAGAGGCGGATTGATTTTGTCCAGCGCGGAGATGAACGAGAAATATAACTTTAACAAGGCTGTGTTCCCCGGAACCCAGGGCGGTCCGCTGATGCATGTAATCGCCGCAAAGGCCGTCTGCTTTAAGGAGGCGCTCAGCGACGAGTTTAAAGTGTACCAGCAGGGGATCATCGATAATGCGCAGGCACTGTGCAGGGGGCTGATGGACAGAGGAATCCGCATCGTGTCAGGCGGAACAGACAATCACCTGATGCTGGTGGATCTGACCAATTTCGGCCTTACCGGAAAAGCTGTGGAAAAGCTTCTGGATGCGGCGCATATCACCTGCAACAAAAATACCATACCCAACGATCCTCAGTCGCCCTTCGTGACCAGCGGCATCCGCCTGGGTACGCCCGCCGTCACTTCCAGGGGAATGAACACGGAGGACATGGACAGGATCGCGGAGGCCGTGGCCCTTGTGATCAAAGGCGGAGAGGAAAAGGTTCCTCAGGCCAGGGCCATAGTACAGGAGCTCACGGACAAATATCCCCTGAGTGCTTTGGATTGAGCGGAAACAAAAGAGGTATTTCTGACCGGACTGCGCGGGAGCGCAGTCCATGTTGTGTGGGGCATGTAACAGTTCAGCGCCCGCACAAGAAATAAAATAAAAAAAGCCTTGTGCTTCTCGAAGAACTGTGTTAGAATATCCTTCGTCGAAAGACATGTGTCCGCCGAGTGGACACGTTTGGGGTAGGATGAGGTTTTTTCGCTCATTTTGTGTGTATCATGTTAATTACGGCGAAGCCGTGAATAGCAGCATCAATATTAATGCCTGGCTTCGGCGGGCAGGGAGTATAATGATGAAAGAGGCGGCCAGATATTTTGTGGTACGGCAGAAAGCGGTGCCCGAGGTATTGCTGAAGGTGGTAGAAGCCAAAAAGCTTTTGGAGTCGGAAAAGGTTATGACGATTCAGGAGGCGGTGGATGCCGTGGGCATCAGCCGCAGTTCCTTTTATAAATATAAGGATGATATTTTTCAGTTTCATGACAACACTCAGGGCACTACATTTACCCTGACTTTTCAGATGGATGACGAGCCGGGGATATTGTCGGATGTGCTCAAGATCATTGCAGACTATGGGGCCAATATTTTGACCATACATCAGAGTATTCCCATCAATGGCATCGCGTCGCTGAGTCTCAGCGTCCAGATATTGCAGACCACAGGCGACATATCGCTGATGATCGAGCAGATGGAACAGCAGCAGGGAGTGCATCATGTGAAGATACTGGCTAAGGAGTAGACTGAAAAGCTGCTGTATGCGACGGATTTGCCTGCGAAAAATAAAGATATATTGTATGAGGAGAGAGAATTATGATCAATGTGGCAGTGCTGGGATATGGAACTGTGGGAAGCGGTGTTGTGGAAGTATTGGAGGAAAATAATGCGCAGGTCAGCTCCAGGGCAGGAGAGAGGATCTGTGTAAAATATATTCTGGATCTGAGAGATTTTCCGGGGGATCCTTATGAAGCAAAAATCGTGCATGATTTTAATGTGATTCTTCAGGATGAGGAGATTGACATTATCTGTGAAGTCATGGGGGGGACAGGGGCCGCATATCAATTTACAAAGCAGTCCCTTGAGTCCGGAAGGAGTGTATGCACCTCCAACAAGGAGCTTGTGGCAAAGCACGGCGCGGAGCTTTTGGAGATCGCGGAAAAGCATTCCTGTAATTACATGTTCGAGGCCAGCGTAGGGGGCGGCATTCCCGTCATCCGGCCCATGAATAACGCATTGACCGGCGAAAAGATATTGGCAGTTACGGGAATTCTCAACGGAACCACCAATTACATTCTTACGAAGATGGACCGGGAGGGAGCCGAATATGACGATGCCCTGAAGCATGCTCAGGAGCTGGGATATGCGGAGCGGAACCCGGAGGCTGACGTGGAGGGATACGATGCTTGTCGTAAGCTTGCGATTCTTTCTTCTTTAATGACAGGAAAAAATGTGGATTCTGAAAAAATATACACGGAAGGGATTTCCGGGATCACCTCCGCCGATTTTTCCTTTGCCAGAGCGGTGGGAATGTCCATTAAGCTGCTGGCCCTGGGGCAGAGCCGGGAGGATGGAAGCGTGACAGCCATAGTGGCGCCTTTTCTGGTTCCGGAGGAGCATCCGCTGGCCATGGTGAAGGATGTATTTAACGGCATTTTGATCACCGGCAACATGCTGGGAGACGCCATGTTTTACGGACGCGGTGCGGGAAAGCTTCCCACTGCCAGCGCAGTGGCCGCGGATGTGGTGGACTGCGCCAGACATAAAGGAAAAACGGTGCCCTGTGTCTGGAGCAGAGAGGAAGCGGGTCTTGCGGATATATCTGAGACCGAAAGGGCCTTCTTTGTTAGGGTGAAGGAATGCGCCCGCCGGGAGGCAGAGGCAGTGTTCCAGGGAGGAAGGAGCTTTTCGGCCGCAGGGTGCGGCTCGGAATTCGGAATTCTTACGCCCGTGATGAAGGAGAGCCAGTTCAGAGAGAAATACGATTTCTTGGGAGATAGTGTTCTGGGAAGAATACGTTTGTTGGGATAAGATCAGTGCGGCAGGATTAATTTGCAGATATGGCATGGAGGTTAAAATGTCCAAGGTAGTAAAATTTGGCGGAAGCTCATTGGCAAGCGCCGAGCAGTTTGAGAAGGCAGGAGATATCATCAGGGCGGATGAGAGCAGACGGTTCGTAGTTCCTTCAGCTCCCGGAAAGCGTTTTGGCAATGACACCAAGGTGACGGATATGCTGTACCAGTGTCATGAGCTGGCGGAAGCGGGAAAGGATTTCGAAAAGGTTCTTTCCGATATTGCAGGCAGATACCAGGAGATCGTGGAAGGGCTTGGGCTGGATCTGGATCTGGCAGAGGAATTTGATACCATAAGAAAATATTTGAAGGAAGGAGCCGGAAAGGATTATGCCGCTTCCCGGGGAGAGTATTTGAACGGTATCATCATGGCAGAATATCTGGGATATGAGTTTATAGATGCGGCCTCGGTGATTTCCTTTGACGAAAACGGAGACTTTGATCCGGATCGGACAAACAAAGTTCTTTCGGATAGGCTGGCATTATGTGAAAATGCGGTGATTCCCGGTTTTTACGGAGCCATGCCGGACGGGACGGTGAAGACCTTTTCCAGGGGCGGCTCCGATGTGACGGGATCTATCGTGGCAAAGGCGGCCAGGGTGGATGTATACGAGAACTGGACGGACGTGTCGGGCTTCCTGGTGGCGGATCCCAGGATTATCCATAAGCCCGAGGGGATCGATGTGATTACCTACAAGGAATTGAGAGAGCTGTCTTATATGGGAGCTACCGTTTTGCACGAGGATGCTATTTTTCCCGTGCGTCAGGAGGGGATTCCCATTAATATCCGCAATACCAATGCGCCGGAAGACGATGGTACCTGGATCGTGGGAAGCACCTGTCAGAAATCCAGGTTTGTCATTACGGGAATTGCAGGGAAAAAGGGCTTTTGTTCTATTAATATAGAAAAGGACATGATGAATGCCGAGATCGGCTTTGGGCGGAAGGTACTGCAGGCCTTTGAGGAAAACGGTATTTCCTTTGAACATATTCCTTCGGGCATTGATACACTGACGGTGTTTGTTCATCAGGATGAATTCATGCACAAGGAGCAGAAGGTGGTAGCCGGCATTCACAGACTGGCCAGACCGGATTCCATTGAGATCGAATCGGATCTGGCGCTGATCGCCGTGGTGGGGCGCGGCATGAAATCCACACGAGGTACCGCGGGAAGGATCTTTTCTGCACTGTCCCATGCCAACGTAAACGTTAGAATGATTGATCAGGGCTCATCGGAGCAAAACATCATTATCGGAGTGGCTGACGGAGACTTTGAAACCGCAATCAGGGCAATATATGATATCTTTGTAATTACGAAGCTGTAATGCGGCGTATGCTTTTATACGCAGCCATACAGAACGATTAAAAAAGCAGTTCCGGTATTTTTCCGGGGCTGTTTTTTGATGCCTGCTGCAGAATTTGCCGGGAATAAACAAAATATTTATCAAAAAGCGTCGAATTTTACGGCGAAATACTGACAATTGGAAAATATTGCAAAAAAACAAAAGAAATTATAAAAAAGTGTTGACAAATGACGGGGCCTGACGTATAATGAACTCATAAAAGAAAAGGAGAGAAAAAACATCTTCCATAAGGTACAAATGAATAAGGAACAAAAGCCTAAAAGAATGTGATGAGTACACAGAAGAAAAAATAACGGATCACTGAAGAAAAGAGTCGGAGGTAAATGCTGAGAGCTGTATTATCAGAGGCCTACACCAGGCAGAGATGAAAGGTGTTTGCCGAAGGTCAGAGTCAGGGCGTTATGGTACCAGGTACAAGAGAAAATGTGGAAAAGCACAAAAGATGAAATGGAAGAAAAGAGCAGCGACAACGCAAAACTGAATAAGAAAGAGAGGTATGGTCCATTGGATGAGTCATTTTGAGAGAGCGTATTGATTGAAATAATCGATACGCTCTCTCACATTGTATCCGTTTCTTTGAGGCACACGCATGCTGTCTCCGCTTTTTTGCAGAAACTATTACAATTTTTTTACAAAAGAAATGATTTCCTGTGGAAAAACATTGCAATATAGGTTATTATAAGTAAAGAAAAGCAACGAAACATAACGCAGGAAGGGCGCGAAAGCTGAAAATGGAAGATAAGCGGCAGATGCAGATGAATGAAAAGAATTCGCAGGATAAGAGGGAGGTACGCAGAAGAAGGAGGGTCAGGAACCAGGTGATTTCATATTTGGTTTTGATTCTGTTTATTTTGCTTATGGCGCTGGGAATTGTATTGGGAGTAAGACAGCTGACTGCCGGACGGCAGGAAAATCAGGAGGAGGAGCAGGAGGACAGTCTGGAACGAATCGATGATCTGCTTGGAATGGAGGAATCCTTGCAGACACCGGAGCCTACGCCGGAGGTGGTGGAGCAGACACCGGAGCAGAAGCTGGATGAGATTGTCAATGCGGGAATTGAGGTCATGCCCCTGGAGGATAAGGTGGCAGGATTGTTTATTGTGACGCCGGAGGCCATCACAGGGGTGGACACGGCGGTGAAAGCAGGTGAAGGAACCAGAGATGCTCTGTTCCATTATCCGGTGGGAGGCATCATATATTTTGGCAAGAACATGCAGTCGGAAGAGCAGCTTCGCGAGATGCTGGGGAATACCAGTCTGTATGCCAAATATCCTCTTTTCCTGGCAGTGGATGAGGAAGGCGGAAGCGTCTCCAGGGTGGCGGATGCGGGCATCGGCCCCAAGGTGGATTCTGCCTCGGCGATCGGTGCGGCCCAGGACACGAATGGAGCGTACCAGGCCGGCACAGTCATAGGTACGAAGCTGTATGAACTGGGTTTTAACCTTGATTTTGCACCGGTGGCAGACGTGGCAAGCGTGCCTGACGGCATTATGGCAGACCGGTCATATGGGGCTGACGCCCAGCTGGCAGGTGCTATGGCGGCTGCTATGGCCGAAGGACTTAAAAGTCAGGGGATCGTGTCCTGTCTGAAGCATTTTCCCGGTATCGGCAGTACGTCCCAGGATCCTCATACAGGGATGTCCGTCACTGATAGAACAGAGGAACAGTTTCGAAGTGAAGAGTTTATTGCCTTCAAAGCCGGGATTGATACCGGAGTTCAAATGGTGATGATCGGACATATTTCGGCGCCCGGGCTTACAGGAGATAACGAGCCCTGTATCTTCTCCGAGAGGGTGGTCACGGATATCCTTCGGGAAGAACTGGGTTTTGACGGCGTTGTTATCACAGACGCCCTGAACATGGCGGCTGTTTCCGAGTACCATACAGCGGACGAGGCGGCTATCCTGGCGCTGAAGGCTGGCTGTGATATGCTGCTGATGCCGGAGGATTATGAGACGGCGTATAACGGCGTTCTTCAGGCAGTCCGGGACGGTATTATTTCGGAGGAGCGCATTAACGATTCCCTCAGAAGGATCTACCGGATCAAGTACGCAGACAAAGTACAATGAAGCTCACCAACCGCAGTTTGATGCCAAAATGTGGATGTGATACTATGATTTCACCAATCGCGATTTGAGGAGGAAAAGCTATGGGCTGGCAAAGCTGTCCTTTTTTAGTCACACCCAAAGAACTTCAAACAGCATTTGAACCGTTTAACCTTGTTATTCATAATGCCTGTGTACCGATTGGTTATACAAATACCCCTGTTGAGGATTTTCTCGAAAACTATTCCGCGCTGTATGAACGTTTGATTAACGGCGGAGTTTTTGACGGAAGCTATCATGCACTGTTGAAGCAGATTGCCTTCACTTCCAACATATCGGATATTAAATTTTGTATGGAACATGAACTTGATGGGAAATGGGTTAAAGCGATGAAACATGATAAACAGTCGGTATTGCCTTATCTCGCACCGTTTACCTTTAACACATATACGGAAAACAATAGATTATATGTCAGTACCAGGTACTCCTATCTGGCGTACAGCGATTCCATATTTGGTTATGAGGTAAATTTCCCTAAATTCAGTCAGAGCGATGCGGATTATTATGGGCTTGCAAGCGAAAAGAAATTAAATGCCTACCCCGATTATGAATTATTTAGGAAAAATATTATTAAAATTACAAAACCATTCCATTTCAGGCTGAATGGAGATGTGAAAAAAACACAAATCAGAATCAGCGATGAAGTAAAGGCATATTTGCCCAATTTGCATTGTATCAAGTGTAAAGGAATCGAGATATTATAACTCATCCGGCGGGCAGCCGGGAGAGAATCAGTCTGTCCCAGGCCCTTTTTTCAAAAGCTGTTCCAGTCGGGAGACATTTTCCGGATCACAGCGGCGCAGGTCGAAGGCCAGATCGGTTTCCGCCTGATGCAGTACGAACAGCCGGCGGGGGAGTCCTGGCAGGCGCAGGAAGCCCAGCAGACAAATGACTGCCATAGCTGCCAGGAAGGCGGTAATAAAGACAAAGAGCCAAAGACTGTCCCCTGCCGGGCCTGTCGGCCTGAGCAGACTGTTCAGGCCGAATTTCCCGCTGACCAGCGCGCCGCAGGCATAAATGAGGAAGAGCAGAAGTGAGAGCGCCTTTTTTCCCGGATGATCGTTCTGCGCCTCGGATACATCAAGGACCGAGGAAAAGGGGACAATGATTTTGTCTCTTTTTTTCTTGAAATTCTTTCTTCCATGTTTATGAAGATAGTATGTGCCTGATATATGGAGACTATTATCAAAAACAGTGATATGATTCCCGTGGATCAGGAGCTTATCAGAAGTCTGTTCCAAGACGGATGAAGCATCGAGGTCTGGCGAAGCATTGGGGGCGGATGATATATTGAGGTCTGGTGATACATCGAGGTCTGGTGATACATCGAGGTCTGGTGATACATCGAGGTCTGGTGATATATCGAGATCAGACGATGCATTGAGCTTGGATGATGTGTTGAAATCCTGCGGCATACATATTTTCTCCTTATATATAATAATGTAGTATATATTGCTTTTATTCCCGCGTACAATGAGTCAAGACCACTTTAGCTTCAATCCTGCATTATTTATAGACTCTTTTTTCATGAGTACACAATTCCGGGGAGGGATTATTTTTTTGCATATGAAAATGGAATCCATGATTGCTCAGGGATTCCACATTGTTAAAGAGCGATAGACGGGACTCGAACCCGCGGTTTCCACCTTGGCAAGGTGGCGCTCTACCAACTGAGCCACTATCGCATACGTGTCCGGCTACGAACAAAGATTATTTTACTATACAACAAAACAGTTGTCAAGATAAAAATTTGAAAAACTTGCGAAGCCATCCCGTGAGTCGTTTTTCTATGAGGCTGTGGCAAATCAGCGCAAGAACCGCACTGACAGCGATTCCCAGAACTGCGCCCGCAAGGGAACGGGCGGTCAGACTGCCGAAATCAAAGATCTTGCGGTCCAGAAGCATAATGGGATAGTAATGCATAAAGTACAGTGAGAAGCTTGCATTGCCCAGCCGCACCAGAGCTTCCGGAGCTTTCAGAAGGAGTCCTGCCGTGAAAACGCACAGGACGATACCTGCGGCAGGTATTCCCCAGAGAAGCGGCCTGCGAAAGCCCAGGATATTGAGAAAAGGTTTTGTTGCTATGAGGCAGATGAAACAGGCAAGGGCCGTCAGAAGACATACTGGCAGCCAGAGCCTGGGAAGCCTTCCGGCGGAAAACCGTTCATAGATACTTCGGGCGGCGTAATATACCAGAATGCCCAGGATAAATTCCAGCATCACCGGATCGCCGTAGAAGGAAAGGGGAGCGAAGCCTGTGCCGGTGAGCCGGGCGGCGGCCACAGGTACCAGGATCAGCCCGGAACAGATCAGTCCTCTGTATTTATGGCTGATGCGTAATGCAATAAAAAACAGCAGATAAAAGAAAACTTCACAATTCAGGGTCCATCCGATCCGCATCAGCGGCTGAAGTACGCCGCTGCCAATGTCGAAGGGAATAAACAGCAGACTTTTTATCAGGAATACAGGATCTGCTTTGGTCTGGGCGAACATGCCCGGAAAGAGCAGAAGGAGCGCAAAGGTGCCCAGGGTCATAATATAGTAAAGGGGCACGACGCGGATCAGCCGCCTGGTCAAAAAATGAGTCGTGTCTTTGTGGGTGGAAAGCATCATCATAAAGCCGCTGACGCAGAAAAATATATCCACGCCGAAGGCGCCGCAGTTCAGAAAGCGGATATGCTCTAACACTACGAAGAGCGCGGCAATTCCCCGGAGAGCCTGTATGCTGTCAAAACGTATTTGATGAAAGTCTTTTTTTTCTATAATCAATTTTGTGGTTATTGCTGTATTCATTTCGGTTAATTCCCTTCGCGGAAAATATGTTATGCTTTTATGGGATTAATCTTATCATAAAATTTCTGATTTTGAAATTAAGAGATTCTTAATTCGAATGCCTGAAAGAATCCCGGAAGTTCAGCGGGTTACTCGGTCAACTCCTGCGCTGTCCAACAGCACATTGAAAGTATGAGCAGTGAGAGGAACTTTGTATTTCCATTGATACCAGGAAGTGAAGACTTCGTTGAAAAGCTTCTTCCGGTCATTTGGGTCATAGGAGGATCTGTTGTACTCCGCCAGGGCGATTCCGGCAGGGACCCGGTCAGTGTGCTGTTTTTTATGGTTGACATATTCCAAAATCGCAACTACAAGTATTCCAAAAGTAAGTAATACCATGAATTCTTCATATGTACTCATAGAAAACGCCTCCTTCTGTTCAAGGCTCGGAAACGGAGGTATTTATACCCTATCGGTTCATCTGGTAAGCATATTATATTGTCATGGTGCAACGAAGCTAAAAGTGGTTGGGTTAAAGAGGGAGCTGATTTGCCTCACCCTTGTCCTGCCGACGGGAAAAAGTTTATCAGGCCATAATAAATTCCTTTACCTCTTTTGAGGTGATAGCGCGTCCCAGAACGATGCTTGCAGCTTGAATGGGGGTGAACTTTAAATACTTTGAAAGAATTTGGAGTTCATCCAAAGTAAAGAGCTCAGGATGCGATTTGCGTTTCCCGAATGTAGATATACCGATGCCAAGATGCTCTGCAAGAAATTCATCGGTTATAGCTTGCCTTTCTTGTCCGGATGCAATACAAGCCCGAACTATGCGGTTACGTTCTTCCTGTGGTGATGGTTTAAGTTTGGGCATGATAATGTGTCCTTTCGTGAATGTATTTTTGATTGTAGTCATTGGCAGTTCAGCCGGATCCAGAATTGGCCTGGGCGGGCGTAAGATTGCGCTGAGCACTAAATAGTGGTCAGGCCCAAATTGGCTTCACGTCCATGTGAGCCGAAAGCAATCTTCCTTTCAGCTCCTGGGAGGAAAAGGTAAGTTCCCCGGCTCCTGGTAGAAGCTCTGGGTGTCCTGGCAGAGGGTGTCCCTGGAATAAGGGGGACCCCTCCAGGGAGTGCTTCACGGACATCTGCCCTTTACTGAGACCTGTTTGGCGTTCACCTCTTGCCTGTGCTCTCATCCTAAATTGAGGATACTCTTTCAACTGATTGGAAACGCTTATTCGTATGCGTTGGCGGTGGAACAAAGGTAATTTAAAAAGCAGATAACCGGAGTTACCTGCTTTGCAAACTTGAATGAAATAGGTGGGTGACAATCCACATCTCCTAACTATGGGTGACGGCCGCCTGTTCCGTCCTCAGATTTCATTCAATAAAGCTTATGTATTTGGTAACTCAATTATACAACAAATTTAGTTTGTGTCAAGTTTTTTTAATGTGCCTTTTTCAATATATCTTTCAGCATTGCAGGTGCTTAATGAATGTAATGTCTTTGCAAAGCATTTTCCTCCAGCTGTAATCTTAACAGCCACACGGATATAATCTTCGTCTATTCTGTACAGCTTCACAAAGAGTATTGAGCCGTCTTTTGGGTTTAGTCCTACATAATCGGGAGAATTTATTATCGCACCGATGTCCTTATAATATACATCATACTCATATGGATGTCGGCTTTTGATATGCTCTATATTGGATTCCCCTATGAATACCGGGGTGCCAGGCTCAAGCTTCAATCCCAATGTCTCAATGACAGATTGGGAAATATGACCAACTATTTCCATTATCAATTCCTTTCGCGTTAAGATTTTAGGCTTGTTTTCATCAATAGCTGCACCCAGGAGTCCCTGTGCTGGGGAGTCATACACACAAGTGCGCATGGCCTTGCCGCTTGTGTAGATGGTTCGTGTTTCGGTATGAGCCGGAGCCAAGATTGACCTGGACGGCGTTCTCCCCGGATGGCGAACGATACCCCTCCCTCTGATTGGATGCGCCCATTTGGGCGTGTCCTGTCGCTACAGGATTATTCTTGTGGAGGTTCGTCTGGCTTGGTGTATCGAGGGATTTCGGTTAGTTCGTGAACACGTTTTCGTGCTTCTGTTTTTCCAGTAGTATTTAATTTCAAATAATTTGCGGTCAATTCTTTTTCATCTTCTGTTACAAGATGAACTTTTCCGCTTTTAATATCATTTTGAATTTGTTCTTCCACTTTTGTGTCAATTAAATTATTGTATTCGTCCATATTTATTAAATCAAACATAGGGATTTCTAATGCTGTAGCTATTTTTTGAATAGTTTCTAATTTAGGGATTTTAATTCCGTTTTCCCATTGCCCTATTTGTTGTTGTGATATTCCTTCAAGCTTTTCGCCAAGTTCTTTTTGAGTTAATTTTTTATCTTTTCGTATTCGTCTTATATTTTCGCCAATGCTCATTTTAATCACCTCATTATAGAGAATAGCATAAAACCAAATGCACACAACCAAAAGTTTAATTTTTTATAATGAAACATGCTTTGGTATGTGATAATATGACTATAGCACAAGCGAAAGATTGTGTCAAATAAAAATTGTGAAAGGAGAACAAAATGAAAATTAAACTGGACACCCCTGAACGGCAATCGGGCAGGCCGGGTGAAGGTAGTTCCAGCAATCTGCCAGGCACTGGGATTTTCTGCCAAGTACATTGTTATCATTGATGATTAGTTGTACCAGTGTGGCTCTTTATCGCGGCTCATTCCGGAGTATCCTTTGCATCTCATTAATCTCTCAAAGCTTGAAGACTACGCTTGCTCGCCTCTATAGTATTTTGATACTTCCCATGTCTTACAAAGAAAATATTTACCAGCAAATGCCATTTACAGACAGTTATGCAATGCCTACCGGCTTAAGCGGGTAGGGTGAGAGGGCTAAAGCCTGCCTCTATGACTAAAATTGGGGGGAGGTCTGAAGCCCTTTTTTCTGTTGCTCTATGTACTTCTTGATTGTCTCCTGCCCTGTTTGTCCTGTCGCCCCGCAAAAATGTTCCTGTTCCGCATATAATCTCTATAACTTGCAGATAGATTCAAAAATCAGATTGAGTAAAATACGTTTTTGCTATATAATATTTTGTATCTGATATGTAAAGAGACTGACATTTGCCGCTATGCAAGCGAGAATCGTGTGGCCTGCTTAGTGGGCTGAAGAGGTGCGAAGATGGAACAGAGGCAATATACCACAGGGGAGCTGTTAAAAAGGTTTGTTCCCTATTTTAAGAAATACAGGTGGACGCTGGTCATGGACTTGTTCTGTGCGGCTCTGACCACCGTATGCGAGCTGGTGCTGCCGCTGATCATGAGATATATTACCAACGAAGGTATCCGGGATCTGGCTTCTTTGTCGGTGCGGACAGTGGGGATTCTGGGGCTTTTGTATCTGGGGCTGCGCATATTGGACTGTTTTGCCAGTTACTATATGGCTGATATGGGGCATGTGATGGGGGCGAAAATTGAGACGGATATGCGGCGGGATGCTTATGCCCATCTGCAGAAGCTTTCCGACACCTATTACAACAACACAAAGGTGGGGCAGATCATGGGACGGATTACCAATGATCTGTTTGACGTGACGGAATTTGCCCATCATTGTCCGGAGGAATTTTTTATCGCCGGTATTAAGGCGGTTATCGCATTTTTGGTGCTGGCCGGTATTAATCTGCCGCTGACGCTGATTATCTTTTTGTGTATTCCGCTGATGCTTATTGTGTGCATGACGCTGAATTTCAGGGTGAGGGCAATTTTTCGCAGGCAGAGAAACCAGATCGGTGAGCTGAATGCGCGGATTGAGGACAGCCTTCTGGGCCACAGGGTGGTGAAGGCCTTTACCAACGAAGAGATCGAAACGGGAAAGTTTGAGCGGGATAACGGCGTTTTTCTGGACATCAAGAAGCTGTCCTACCGGTATATGGCGGCCTTCCAGACGGCGGTGAAGGTGTTTGACGGGCTGATGTATCTGCTGGTGCTGGTGGCAGGCGGTATTTTTATGATAAAGGGACTGATTGCGCCGGGAGATCTGGTGGCTTATATGCTGTATGTGACTACCCTGATCGCCACCATACGCAGGATCATTGAGTTTGCGGAGCAGTTTCAGAGGGGGATGACGGGCATTGAAAGGTTTCTGCAGATTGTGGATGCGGACATTGAGATCTTTGACGAGCCAGGCGCCGTGGAGCTGACCGGGACCCGGGGAAACATTGCGTTCCAGGATGTAAGCTTTGAGTATCCGGACGACCATAACCGGGTGTTTTCCAATCTGAATCTGGAGATTCATTCCGGGGAGAAGGTGGCCATTGTGGGGCCTTCGGGAGGGGGAAAGACTACACTATGCAATCTGATTCCCAGATTCTATGATGTTTCTTCGGGACATATCACCCTGGACGGAGAGGACATTAAGCATTTTACCTTGAAGAGTCTGCGGGGCAATATCGGTATTGTACAGCAGGATGTGTATCTGTTTTCGGGGACGATCTATGAAAATATTGCCTATGGCAGACCGGGAGCGGACAGGGAAGAGGTGATGGAGGCGGCAAGGCGTGCCGGAGCCCACGAGTTTATAATGGAGTTAAAAAACGGCTATGAGACTTATGTGGGAGAGCGTGGGGTGAAGCTTTCGGGCGGCCAGAAGCAGCGGATCAGCATCGCCAGGGTCTTTTTGAAAAATCCGCCCATAATTATTTTGGACGAGGCAACGTCGGCGTTGGATAACGAAAGCGAGTTTGCGGTAGCCCAGTCTCTGGCAAAGCTGTCTGAAGGAAGGACTACGCTGACCATTGCGCACAGACTGTCAAGCATCCGGAATTCCGACAGGATCCTGGTATTGACGGAGGATGGGATCGTGGAGGAGGGGAACCATGATTCTCTGATCGAGCGAAAGGGGATATATTATCATTTTTATGAGACGGCCAACGCGCTGAAATGACAGACGCAGAAGCTGAAGAAACCAATTACGGCGTGAAAAGTGCACAAAAGGAAAGGCTGCACTGGATCATAGAAGGAGGAACCGAGGTGGAACTGTGCGCGTCCGGGAGGGAACCCGGGCAGGGAAGGTGAGGGTATTACAGAATGAAACTGATCTTTGTAGGCGCCGACCATGAGGTGACAGGCAGCTGTCATTATCTGGAGGCAGGGGGAAAGCACATGCTGGTGGATTACGGCATGGAGCAGGGGGTCAATGTATTTGAGAATGTGCCGCTTCCGGTCAGTGAATCTCTGATCGATTACGTGTTTTTGACCCATGCCCATATCGATCACTCGGGACTGCTTCCTCTTTTGTATGCGAGAGGGTTTCGGGGGCAGGTGTTCGCCACGGAGGCCACGGCGGATCTGTGCAGCATTATGCTTCGGGACTGTGCCCACATTCAGATGATGGAGGCGGAGTGGAAGAACAGGAAGGCAAAGAGAAGCGAAACCGTGTCGGCCATGGAACCGCTCTATACCATGGAGGATGCGGAGGGTGTGATCAAGAGGAGCGTTCCCTGCCATTATGGAAGAGAGGTTCAGGTCAGCCCGGAGGTGAAAATCCGATTTACCGATGTAGGGCATCTTCTGGGCTCCGCCAGCATCGAGGTTTGGCTGACGGAGGACGGTAATACCAAAAAGATTGTGTTTTCCGGAGACATTGGGAATAAAAATCTGCCGCTGATGAAGAATCCTGCTTTTACAAAGCAGGCTGATTATGTGGTCATGGAGTCTACCTACGGCACCAGACTGCACAGCACGGACCGTCCCGACTTTGTAAAGGAGCTGGCGGCGATACTGAAGGATACCTTTGACAAGGGCGGCAATGTAGTGATTCCTTCCTTTGCGGTGGGGCGTACTCAGGAGCTGCTGTATTTCCTGCGGAAGATCAAGGTGGACCGGATGGTGGAGGGCCACGAGGATTTCCCGGTGTATGTGGACAGTCCTCTGGCGGTGGAAGCCACGGGTATTTTCCAGGATAACCGCTGGGAGTGCTTTAACGATGCGGCCATGGAACTGGTTCGGGAGGGGATCAATCCCATTGCCTTTGCCGGGCTGAAGCTGGCCATCACCAGCGATGAGTCCAGGGAGATCAACTTTATTGAGAGGCCGGTGGTGATCATATCCGCTTCGGGCATGTGCGAGGCGGGGCGCATCAGGCATCATTTGAAGCACAATCTATGGAGGCCGGAGTGTACCATACTGTTCGTGGGATATCAGGCCATGGGAACCTTGGGACGCAGCTTGGTGGAAGGCGCCCGGGAGGTGCGTCTGTTTGGAGAGCCCATTCAGGTCAGGGCCAGAATCGGTCAGCTGGCAGGCATGAGCGGCCACGCAGATAAGGACGGACTGCTGGAGTGGATATCCGGCTTTGAGGAGAAGCCGAAAAAGGTGTTTGTGGTCCATGGGGAGGACAGCACGTGTATTTCCTTTGCGGAATGTCTGAAGATGGAGTACGGGCACAGAGCGTATGCGCCCTACAGCGGCACGGTGTTTGATCTGGTTTCAGGCAAGCTGGAATACGAGGCGGCGCCTGTGCCGGTGAAAAAGAAGGCAAAATCGGTTATCAGCGGCGTTTATGCAAGACTGCTGGCGGCGGCCCAAAGGCTTTTGGCTCTGGTGCAGAAGAGCGAGGGTATGCCGCATAAGGATATGGCGAAATTTGCGGATCAGGTAAATTCGCTATGCGATAAATGGCAATAATTCCATGGCGGACGTTTCGGGAGACCGAAAGCGGGCCGGGAGAAACGGAAGGCGGGTATAGGAGTACAGGTATGAGTTATGCGGACAAGGTTTTTATCGATATGTGCAGGGATATTCTGGAGAACGGAACCAGTACCGAGGGAGAGAAGGTGCGGCCTCATTGGCCGGACGGGGAGCCTGCGTATACCATCAAAAAATTTGGTGTGGTGAACAGGTATGATCTGTCAAAGGAATTTCCGATTCTGACGCTGCGGAAGACGGCGCTGAAATCGGCCACGGATGAAATACTGTGGATCTGGCAAAAAAAATCCAACAATATTCATGATCTCCACAGCCATATCTGGGACGAGTGGGCGGATGAGGATGGGTCTATCGGTAAAGCATACGGCTACCAGCTGGGAGTGAAGCATCAATATAAGGAAGGAATGATGGATCAGGTGGACAGGGTGATTTACGACCTGAAAAATAATCCCTTCAGCCGCAGGATTATGACCAATATTTATGTCCATCAGGATCTGCACCAGATGAACCTGTACCCCTGTGCCCATAGTATGACCTTCAATGTGACCCAGAGGAAGGGAGACGACAGGCTGACGCTGAATGCCGTTTTGAATCAGCGTTCCCAGGATGTGCTGGCGGCCAATAACTGGAATGTGGTCCAGTACGCGGTGCTGATGCATATGCTGGCCCAGGTCTGCAATATGAAAGCGGGAGAGCTGGTGCATGTGATTGCCGATGCCCATATTTATGACCGCCATATTCCCATTATCCGGGAGCTGATCAGCCGGGAGCCCAGGCATGCGCCCACGTTTTGGCTGAATCCGGAGGTTCGGGATTTTTATCAGTTTACTCGTAATGACGTAAGGGTGGAGGGATATGAAGCCGGAGAACAGATCCGGGATATACCCATCGCTGTCTGAGGGGGAAAGGCCGCTCCTGCGTAAAGCTTTGCTTCGCAGGCGGAAAAAATATGCCGGGACATGAGCCGGGATGTGAGACGTGACGTGAAAAAGCAGGAAAGATGAGGAAGCTTATATATGAATTTAATCGCAGCAGTGGACAGCAACTGGGCTATCGGAAATAAAGAAAGGCTTTTGGTGAGCATTCCCAACGACCACAAGCACTTCCGGGAGGAGACTACGGGCAAGGTGGTGGTGCTGGGCAGGAAGACTCTGCAGACCTTTCCCCAGGGGCTTCCTCTGAAGAACAGAACCAATATTATTCTGTCCCGGGACAGGAATTATGAGGTAAAGGATGCGCTGGTGGTTCATTCGGTGGAGGAGCTTTTGGAGGAGCTGAAGAAGTACAATGAGGAGGATGTGTATGTGATCGGCGGGGAGAGCGTTTACCGCCAGCTGCTTCCCTATTGCCGGACGGCCCATATAACTAAGATCGACCATTCCTACGAGGCTGATGCATTCTTTCCCGATCTGGACAGCGATCCGGAATGGGAGATCACAGCGGACAGCGATGAGATGACTTATTTTGACATCGCCTATACATTTTTAAAATATGAAAGGAAGGCATATTGACTTTTGGCCGCAAAAGTATAATAATGTTTACCAATCGAAGAACAGGCGGCGTTGCGGCGGAAATGTCCAAAACGGTGCGGAAATGAGGGAGACTATGGAGAAGAAAAATATCGATTGGAGTAATCTGGGCTTTGGATACATTCAGACAGATAAAAGGTATGTGTCCTGCTATAAAGACGGTGCGTGGGACGGGGGCGTGCTCACGGAGGATGCAAATATTGTGCTGAACGAGTGCGCAGGTGTTCTGCAGTACGCCCAGACTATATTTGAGGGACTTAAGGCATATACTACAGATGACGGGAGGATTGTCACATTTCGTCCGGATCTGAATGCCGAGCGTATGGAAGCCTCCGCCAGGAGGCTGGAGATGCCTGTTTTTCCCAAGGAGCGTTTTCTGGATGCGGTCACCAGGACAGTGGCGGCCAACGAAGCCTTCGTGCCTCCCTATGGCAGCGGAGCCACATTATATCTGCGGCCTTATATGTTCGGCAGCAACCCGGTTATCGGCGTGAAGCCGGCGGACGAATACCAGTTTCGTCTGTTCTGCACTCCGGTGGGACCGTACTTCAAGGGCGGAGCCAAGCCTCTGACCATATGTGTCAGCGATTTTGATCGTGCGGCTCCTCACGGAACAGGAAATATCAAAGCGGGGCTGAACTATGCCATGAGTCTTCATGCCATTGTGACGGCTCATAAAAACGGCTATGATGAAAACATGTATTTGGATCCCGGGACCAGGACCAGGGTGGAGGAAACAGGGGGAGCCAATTTCCTGTTTGTGACCAAAGACAACAAAGTGGTGACGCCCAAGTCCGAGAGCATCCTTCCCTCCATCACCCGCAGATCCCTGATATATGTGGCCAGAGAATATCTGGGGCTTGAAGCGGAGGAGAGAGAAGTATTCGTTGACGAGCTGCCTGAGTTTGCGGAGTGCGGATTATGCGGAACGGCGGCAGTGATTTCTCCTGTGGGCAGGATTGTAGACCATGGAAGAGAAATCTGCCTTCCCAGCGGAATGACTGAGATGGGGCCCGTCACCAAAAGACTGTATGACACGCTCACCGGCATCCAGATGGGCAGGATTCAGGCGCCCGAAGGGTGGATTCATGTGATCAAAGGGTGAAGGGTTGGAATGCCCGCCCCTGGCGGACAAGGAGTATAGGAATGAGGTTGTTCGGGAAAAGGGCTGTGCTGCTTGCCTGTCTTGTGCTGTGGACGGCTCTGGCAACGGGCTGCAGTGTGGATGTAAGCCGGACCAGGGTGATCTTTACCACCGGCTTTGGCCAGGATGAGGTCTTTCGCATCGGCACGGCGGGATGTTCCCGGGCGGAGATTCTGGTATATCTGGTGAATGCCCAGAACCGCTATGAGAGCGTATACGGTTCTCAGGTGTGGAAAATCGCCCGGGACGGTGTGACTCTGGAGGAGAACGTAAAGGATATGGTTTTGGCCAGAGTGTCCCAGATCAAGGCAATGTGTCTGCTGGCGGAAAGTAAGGGACTGTCTCTGGAGGAAGAGGAAAAGGCAAGAGTCAGTCAGGCGGCGGCGGAGTATTTTCATTCTCTAAGCGATGTGGAGAAGCAGCTTCTTGGTGTGGACGAGGCTGTGATCGAGAGCATGTATTCGGAGTATGCTCTGGCGGATAAGGTTTACCGCTATATTATCCGGGACGTTAATCCGGAGATCAGTGACGACGAGGCGAGAACCATTACCATACAGCATATCTTGCTTCAGACCTGGACCGTGGACGGAAAAGGGAGCAGAGTGACTTACAATGAGGAACTGAAGCGGGAGGTTTATGAGAGAGCCTGCGAGATCCGCAGGCAGGCTGTGGAGGATGAGGCGGATTTTGTGGATCTGGCCTCCAGATACAGCGACGACAATGTGATCACCTATTCCTTTGGCAAGGGAGAGATGGAGGCTGTTTTTGAAGAGACTGCCTTTGGGCTGGAGACCAATGAAGTCAGCCAGGTCATTGAGAACGAAGAAGGATATCACATTATTAAATGTATTACTACCTTTGACAGGGAACAGACAGACTTAAATAAGCTGGAGATCGTGGAGGAGCGCCGGCGGGAGGTGTTCGGACAGGAATATGATGCCTTTATAGAAAAGCAGGCCCAGCTTTTGAATACGGAGCTTTGGAAGAAGATTGGGCTGATTCACGATGTGGAGACCCACACGGCGGATTTTATGGACGTGTATCGGAAATATATGGAGACGGACTCGTTTTAGAAAAATTTTAGAATTGAAGAAATGCCCGATTTTACAGGGTTTTCAGAAGATTATTAGCACTCGTGCGAAATGAGTGCTAATTTTGTCTTGACTTTTTTTTAGGCCGGTTTTAAACTACTATTTAGTAAAACACAGACGGATTTTTCGTACAAATTTCCGTCCGGAAATGACAGACTATATGATAATAAGAAAGGGATGTTGTAAAATGGCAGTAAAGAGCGGCAGTTTATCCATCAACAGCGAAAACATTTTTCCGATCATCAAGAAATGGCTGTATTCCGACCATGATATTTTTTACAGAGAGATGATCTCCAATGGCTGTGACGCAGTTACAAAGCTGAAAAAGCTTGACATGATGGGGGAGTATACCCTTCCTGAGGGCTATAAGGCCCGGGTGAGCGTCGTGGTAAATCCGGAGAAGAAGACGCTCAGCTTTACGGACAACGGCCTGGGAATGACGGCAGACGAGGTGGAGGAGTACATTAACCAGATTGCCTTTTCCGGCGCCACGGATTTTATTGAGAAATACAAGGATAAGAGTAATGCGGATCAGATTATCGGGCATTTCGGGCTGGGCTTTTACTCTGCCTTTATGGTGGCGGATGAGGTGCATATCGATACCTTGTCCTATAAGGCGGGGGCGAAGGCCGTTCACTGGGAGTGCGACGGCGGCACGGAATTTTCCATGGATGAAGGAGACAAGGCAGAGGTAGGCACTACCATCACTCTGTTCCTGAATGAGGACTGCCTGGAGTTCTGCAATGAGTACAAGGCCCGGGAAGTGATCAAAAAATATTGTTCGTTTATGCCCACCGAGATTTATCTGTCCAAGGCGGATACCCAGGAGACACAGATCATCAGGGAGGACGAGAAGCAGGAAGACGATGTGGTGCTGGAGGTGATCCAGCCGGAGAAGAAGGAAGCAGCCAAAAAGGATGCAGAGGACAAGACAGAGAAGACTTCCGGGGACGATGCCGGAGAGGAAATGAAGGAGGGCGCCGAAGCAGGGGCGGAGGCTGAAGATGAATCAGAGGCCGGCGAAGAGGAAGAAAGCGAGCCCGTAAAGCTTAAGATCCGCAAGCGCCCGGAGCTTTTGAATGAGACCGCGCCGTTGTGGACCAAACACCCCAATGACTGTAACAGGGAGGAGTATCTGGAATTTTACCGCAAGGTATTCCACGACTATAAGGAGCCTTTGTTCTGGATTCACCTGAATATGGATTATCCCTTTAATCTGAAGGGCATTCTGTATTTCCCTAAGATCAATATGGAGTACGAATCCATAGAGGGTGTGATCAAGCTGTATAACAATCAGGTATTTATCGCTGACAATATTAAGGAAGTGATCCCGGAGTTCCTGCTTTTGCTCAAGGGTGTTATCGACTGTCCTGATCTGCCCCTGAACGTGTCCAGAAGCGCTCTGCAGAACGACGGCTTTGTGAAAAAGATATCGGAATACATTTCCAAAAAAGTTGCGGACAAGCTTTCGGGCATGTGCAAGACGGAGAAGGAAGAGTATGATAAGTACTGGGATGATATCAGTCCCTTTATCAAATTCGGCTGCCTGAAGGATGACAAGTTCTGTGAGAAAATGAATGACTATATTCTGTTCAAGAATCTGGAGGGCAAATATCTGACCCTGCCGGAGTGTCTGGAGATCAAGCCCCAGGACGAGGACACAGACGATAAGGCACAGAATGCCGGGGACGAGGATGACTCTCAGGAAGGGACAGAAGGCGGAAGCGCCGTGGATGAGAACGGCAATCAGGTGGAGGCCGAGGTAGTTTCCGAAAACGGGGAGGAGGCTTCGGAGCAGGAAGAGGGCGACACCGAAGAGAAGAAGGAAAAGACGATCTACTATGTCACCGACGAACAGCAGCAAAGCCAGTATATCAATATGTTCAAGGCGGCAAAGATGGACGCGGTGATACTGACCCATAACATTGATCAGCCCTTCATTTCTCAGCTGGAATCCAAGAACGAGGGTATTAAGTTCCTTCGTATCGATGCGGATGTGACAGACGCAATGAAATCAAAGACCTCCAAGAAGGCTCAGGAGGAGCTGGATCAGCTGGCGGAAAGTCTGGGCAAGGTGCTGA
>ERZ779621.85-NODE-85-length-67289-cov-30.605676_pt1 | contig 67289 bp, 58 predicted proteins | sample MGYA00514215_ERZ779621 | MGnify/ENA primary metagenome ERZ779621 (study PRJEB29562, sample SAMEA4376715) | mouse gut metagenome | isolation source: Cecum | study: EMG produced TPA metagenomics assembly of the A DSS colitis mouse model was used to assess the...
ATAGAAAAAAGAAATTTTTTGTTAATTTAGGCTTGACTTTTCATAGCTGGTCTCCATGCCGGAACTCTTTTTACACATCCTTGCTTCATCATAGCAAAAATGCAGGGAATGTCTATCATTTTATTGTGACAATTCCGCAACTTTGCGTTGCAACGACAAGGCAGATTATTTCTGACAGATCAAAACATCCAACCTTACACAATTGTAAGTTACGGCACATAAATTGTAAGTTAAATCGATGGATGCAGATCATCCCATTTGATATCCTTATTTCAGATAAAAAAACACCTCGCAGTAAAACAAAGAAAAGGAGATAATACAATATGAAAAAAATAATTATCGCAGCAGCTTCCATGATAGCCATTATTGCAGTACGTATGGTACTGTCGGTCGCTTTTAACGAACAGGCAGCCGAAGTATTTGGCAGAGTATCCGTCAGCTTTCTGTTCTTTTATTTTATCTGTCAAATATCCAAAAACAAATATAAGAGCGCCCAGAGTCACTGAGCGCTCACAAATCCACCTTTAATCAAAATGAAAATTTCCGCTTCCCGATAATGCATTGGACACCCATCTATTTGCCTGCTCCAATGAGATTGGGTTATCCGAAGTAAACACGGCCCGGAAATGGTTTCCCACATTATCTGTGGACGTTACCGATATAATCCTCATCGTCTATATCCAATTCCATTTCTTTTTGGCCCAGTTTTTCAATTGTTTTACGGTATCTCTGTTTCTGATCCTCATACACCTGGAGATCGTTTAGTGCGGACTGCTGCTTTCCTTCCTGAATAGAATAGCATACCTTGAAAACAAAGATGGTCTGAATAATCGACTCATTGGCAAAAAACTTTTTATTGGAAAATGAGTTGTTTTCCACACCAATAAACAGGGTCATCCCCGGTGCAATCGGTTTGGCATCCGATTTCTTCTCCACAGAGGTACTGGTGGAACTGCTGAAACTCCCCACAATCGCCTGCACAACCGCAAATGCTTCATTGGCAATATAACGTTCCCTTTCTTTCAGAGCCAGGATAGACTCGCTGGTAGTCTCATCCACCTCTTCCACTTTACTTCCCTCCGGCGCGCTCTTCTTCGTTCCCAGGAGGGCCTTGCTGCAACTGTCAATGATTGCACTGACAGAATTCAAAGACCATTCGCTGACCGTTGTCAGATGGCTGTATCTGCCTTCTACCAACAGCTTTTTATCAGAAATGTTTTCATAATGCTTTGTTTCCATTTCCGCAAGCTCCTGTTGCAGCGCCTGCTGTCTTTAATCCATATCGCTGTTCATCTTGGTTACATGCTCCTGAAACTCTGTGTTCTTTACTTCCTGTTGCTGGACTGAATTTGATTTTCCCATGTGTTTTCCTTTCCTTATAAATGTTTTGGGTTTACAGGTAACTATGTACTAAGTATATCAGATGACTAAGCATAACAATGCTTAGTGGCAATTTATCGCCGCTAAGCATATGTCAATGGTTTTTTCAATAAGGTAACTTCGCATCAAAACGATGAATTGTATACCGGCTATCTGCTTACATACTTACGGAATGCCGTAACCGTGTGAGACCCATACCAATTATTAACGCTCTTTACCGTGGCGTTCCAGGCTATGTCCTGCTCTATGAGCAGGCGTGCAGCCTGCGCCTTTCTTTCTTCTTTATCTCCTATGTGCTGTATATCCAACAGTCCTTCTACAAAGGCCCGGAAACGCCCTTCCTCCATCCGCACAAGATGGCTGTCTTCATAACGGCACTGATTCTCCCTTATGACATCTTCCGACGCATTTTCCAGATCCTCTTGATAGGTACGTAGTTGAAAGACATTTGTATCCCCCTGCCAGTTAAGCCCTGAAACATGGCAGTTCTCCATTCTTACCAGATAGAAACGGTAGGTATCCCCATTTTCTTTATTATTCCAACTGAAAATTTCTTCCAATGCCTCTTCGGGAATCTCCACCTGAATATTGCCCTGCGACTCCTCTTCTATCTCCCTGGCCAGGGCCGTACAATCATCTTCCACCCGGCCGTCTTTCCCCACATCCTTGTTTCCGCCAAAGAAATTAGGCATCCCTGCCAGATAAGATTCCGGTCTTGCCCCGTCTATTATGTAAGGAGCCTTTGATGCGGCAATGGGGAAATAAACATATCCGCCATGCATAAGAATACAATACACCTTATGTTTCGGTCCTCTCCTTCTGGCAGGCCTTTTGTAAAGTGCTCTTTCGTCTATTCTCTCGATATCCATGTTTTCTCTCCTTTTTTCTCTAATCATTTTCTATTTACTGTTTCCTAATCCGCTATGTCCAGGCAGTTCATCCTTTTTCTCTTCTGTTCTATGGAAGTGGCAGCATAAATTCTTGTCACAGACAGATCCGAATGGCCAAGAATATCCGCCAGTTCAAAAATGTTAGAAAAGTGCTCCATGTAGGACAGGGCAAAAAAGTGCCGGAAGCTGTGGGGATACACTCTGTCTTTATCAATTCCCACCATGTCTGACATATGTTTTAACATTTTCCAGACCGCAGTGCGGCTGATGGGCGCTCCTGTCGTTCCCCGAAAAATTGCTCCGTTTCGGATGTCTTCTTTGTCACAATAGGCACGAAGCAGAGGAATCAGTCTGTCGGGAAGATATATTTCCCTTGCCTTGCCCTTGTTAAACACCTGAACATATCCTTTGTCCAGCATTTCCACGGTAATATACCGCAGCTCGCTGACCCGTATGCCTGTCAGTGCGATCACTTTCATGATCAGATAATACTTTTGTCTGCCGCTTTCTTTCGCATAGTCCAACAGCATTTTATAATCCTCTCCCGTGATTACATTTTCCAGGCTACGGGCTTTTTGATATTTTTTGGTCTTTACAATACAGTTTTCTTTTCCGCTGAAACGGATAAATTTATTGACTGCTATGATGCTGAGATTGACCGTCGCAATTTTGTAACCGCTTTCCAGCAACATTCCCTTATATGCCATTACATTCTGCTTGGTTATCGTTCTGCCATCCAGATAGCGGATAAATTTTCTTATGTAACGCATATAAATCCTGATTGTTGCAGGCGATAATTCCTGCTCCTCCAAATAATCCCGGAACAAAGCAACCTGTTCTTTCATACGGCGCTCCCACCCCTCTTATCTTCCCTCTGGCTCTTAGCAGTCAGATATATTCTTTGGTAACAGATGAAACAACATTCCCTCTATTTCAGATAGCTGGTATCCCCTAAATGCAGCTTTATATATTGATGGCTGATATCGGCAGCCCGCATCAGCAGCTTCTGGATTTCCATGACTTTTTCTTCCCAATCATTCTGATTGCACATGCCTTTTAATGTGGCCAGGTTTTTCCTGTACTCCTCCAGAAAACCGCAGACTTTTTGGACCATGTTTTCGTTATCCGGCGCGCACTCTGCAAGTGTCTGACCGCATTTATCCAGACGTCTCACCATCCTCTGCAGGTTATCCTCATATTCCTCCAGAGTTTCTTTCACATCTTTTTGCTGTCCCCTCTCCAGATATTCTCCTGCGTGGGAAAATTCTATCTGCATTTTGTGTAGCATACTGTATACGGCGTTCATCTCCAGTCCCAAAGCTCCCACAGCCAGATCCAGCCGGGGCGTATATATCTCGTAAGGAAGCAGGGTGATTTCCCTTATTTTTTCTTCTATCACATTCACTTTTCTACCATCCTTTCTTTATTCACCGATTTCCGTCTTATATCCCCGTCAGGTTCCTCCATGATCTGCTTATTGAGAAAGGGCGCTGTACATGGTATTCCAGGTATCAGTTGTGCACCAATACTCGTCTGCGCTGTAACCGGAAAGTCCCATGAGACTTGTCATTTCCCGATCGATCAGCTCATTAGTCATGCTATCATAAGCATATTGTTCTTTGGAAATAACAGTTCCCGTTCCCTGTTTCGCATTTCCCAGACCGCCTTTAATATAAGGGCAGTCTCCTGATACCGTTTTCAAGGGATTCTGGGCATCTTTTCCTTCCATGCCATAAGGAACCATATTGTACGCCAGGCAGAAAGTGCCGTTTGCATACTCATCTCCCAGGTTATAGCAATGACCAATCTCGTGGGCAACTGTCACTTCCGGGCTGGTATCCTCCAGGGAAATCACCACCGTTCCTTTGCCAAAGGTAAATCCGGTCACTGTTCTCTGCGCTGATTCCCCGCCGGGACGCATGTTCCTCGGGACAAATCCTATCACCAGGTCGTAGTCATCTTTCTTCATACCGGAAAGCGTCCTCCATATGCCATAGCGCCCGCGGACGGTATCCAAATCAGCGCCCCCACCATTTAAGGTCCGTGTTTTATTTTCTCCTTCATACAGATTCCACTCCAGATCCTCACTGCCCAGAGGATAAACCTTTCTGGTGAAATCATCCAGGGAATCATCCAGTTGATTTAAAGTTTCTATTTCGCCGCTATAGCAGGCTGTCACAGGAACCGCCAGGATGCGGATATTCTTCATGTCCCGGAAACAGACCTCCCTTTCACATTCCAGATCCCCCAGTTTTACGGTGATCAGGTATTCCCCCGGCTGCCACTGGTTTTGTCCGGAATCGGTATAATCGATCAGTTCCCATTCCTCGTCATAATCTTTGGCCGGGAAAATCCATTCCTGCCCGTTTCCGGTTATGGTCATGGTAGAATCTGCTACCGCATCCTCCCATTTGGGAGCCGCTTTTACAAATAAACCGGTACCTCTTTGTGCCACCAGCTTATCCATCTCATAAAAGCTTCCGTCCTTCTTATCCAGACCCATGCCCAGCCCCTGATCTATGATAATGGCGAAATCCGTTTCCTGTGTTGCCGGTGCAAGGATTGGACCTGCGCTGATGGCTCCCGCCACCAGCGCTGCTGTTATAAATTGTAATTTCATCATCAGATTCCCTCACCGAACATTTCCATCATATCCATTAATTCCATCAAATCGTCCGGCACCATGGAACCCGCAAGCAGACGGCTCTTTAAGTCAGATACCTTCAACCGCATATCTTCCCAGTATACGAGCTGTGTTTTATGCTGCGCCAGTTCTCTTTGAAGATCCTGACTTTTCTTATTCAGCTGCTCACATTGCACTGACAAAGCATCGCGTCTCTTCACGATTGTCTCGAGCTCCACTGTATGAGCTTTTGCTTTCTGCTCAAATTGTTCTATCGCTTTCTTACAGTCCCTGCATCTGTGCTCCAGGGATTCTACATTACTGTTGCACGCTTCAACTGCATAATCGCACGCCAGATAGATATTGTAACCAGGAACCCAGCACCATTTGATAGCTTCCTGACGCTTTCTCTTGATCTCACGCACTGTCTCTTCCTGACGGCGTCTATAATCGTTAAGTTCCTGCTGCACTCTTTGCAGATTGTCAAGCTCTCTTTCGGTTTCTCTCTTCACCTGGGCAAGACTTACCTCTTCTGCCGCCTCCAGCTCTTTCAAATGGTCAAATTCCGCATAGGTTGCGGTAAGTTGCTCTATGGTCCGGCGGTTACTCTCATCGGCGGATTTCACCTTCTCCTCATACAATCTGACCTGTTCTGCGGCGTCTTTTTCCATCTTTTCCAGATTGTTTTTGATCTCCTGCGCACCTTTTTGTATCTGCTCCATCTCTTCCTGTGTGGGTGTATGGTTCATCGCGTTTTTCTCTAAAAGTGCGCCTGCACAATTTATCACTGCCTGAAAGACCGGAAGCATCTTCTCTAAATAATCCTGTACTGAAATCATTGTATTACCTCCTTCTTACGCTGGCTTCTTTTCTGTAAGACTCTTAATCTTCTCCCGACTCACCGATACCTGATCCTGTAATCTGTTCCCGACTTTACCTGCCAGAGAGGATGCCTTATCCCAATGCTGTTCTCTTGTCAGCATGTCCTGAGAATCTGCCGATACCAACTTTTCGCTTAAGTTCTTCCTGGTATTTTCCGCCGCATCCAGATACTCGCCGGATACGGAAGCAATGGCTGTCCACTGGGAAATATAGCCAAGAAGTGGATACATAATATCTTCACTCTGGTAAAACTCGATTCTTTCCTCTTTCGGCAGACTCTGAAGATCGTCTATCGTCCTTTTGAAACTGGATTCCGACAAAGCACGGCAGCTCTCCTCCATGGAATTCCAGAACAAGGCAATATCCTTAAAAGCCACCACTGCTCTTTTTAACGAAGAGGTGGCAATGATCAGTGCCTGAATGGCCGCCTCAATGGCGTTTTTGTCGATGACAAAAGATTCTATTTGCTTGGCATACTTTGCAAGAAGTCCCATCTGTTTGGTATTTTCCTCCTGCAAACGGATCATTTCATCATAAATCTGATTCATCCGTTCTGCGCGCGCCATGTCAATTGCTGCTCTGTCCTGCGCCGCCTGGTCTATCTGCTTCCCGGTATTGTCTAATAAAGCGCCCAGTTTAGACAGCACATCGGCCGCGGATTTCGCATCTTTCTCCAACTTGTCGATTTCCTCGCCCTTTTTTCTGATGTCTCCCCTGCAGGTCTCAATCTCCGCTTCCAGGACTTTCTTCTTTTCTTCCTCATCCGTGTCATCCTTCTCCTGGACTTTTTCTTCCAATGTTTTCTGCAGGGCTTCTTTTTCCTCTTTTGCCTTATGGAGCTTTACCTCCAGTTCTTCCTTTTGGGCTTTTGCCTTATCGGCGTCTTCGCTCATACCCTTGTTGCCTGTTGACTGTCCGGTTGCCTGACCTGATGCACCGCCGCCATTATTTCCCATGGCATCACCTACCACATTGGCTGCTGCTCCCAGGAAACCAAAGACGGCTCCCATGATATCCATGGTATTTCTGTGCTTTTCAGAAGCCTCCTCCTGGACTGCCATCCTTTTGTATTCATCATTCAGAGCTTTGATCCGCTTTTCCAGAGAGTCCCGCAAGGCTGCTGCATTACTTTCTTCGGCCTCACACTCCGCCAGCATTTGTCTTAAATGATCACTTTTCTCATACTGCTTTGTGTTTTCTTCAATAACATCCTGTAACACAGAAGATGTGCTGTCCGCCAGATTCTGGTAACCGTCCGCCATCTGGTTTGCCTGATTGGCCATATCAGAGGCTATCTCGGCAAAGGTTTCCAGTTTGCCTAAGGCTTCCTTTTCTACCGCTTTTAACAGCCATTTATACATGGCAGTCAGCTCAGTAATCACGGTTGTTGCCTTTCTCCTAAAACCGGTAATCACTATGATGCCCTTGTCATTCAGATCCAACAGCTGCTTTTGCAGCCCGTATAAACGTGTCTGAAGCCCGGAAAACCCATAGACTGCGTGATAAGATACATCCAGTAGATCTACCGAGTTATCTATATTGGCAATCACCGTTGGCAGATCCATGCGGTGCAGTATATTCCTCTTTTCGTTCTGTACCATCATGGAAGTTTCTTTGATAGGTTTACATAAATCATAAACCTCTTTTTTCCCGTCCGATTTTACCTCCAGCAGATTTGATTCGTTTACTTTGTACTCAATATCCATCTTTACCCTCCTTATGCATGTATTATTTGCTATGGAAATCACTCTCCCGCCCTCCTCTTGCGGGGTATCCACATAATACAATATTGTGTTAACATGCAAATCCCGCTTTTACAGGGGTTGGGGAGGCTTATAGAGGGTTATTCATTTCATCCGGGTTAAGCATCTGCCTTTATAAATGCCATCCGACGTAGTATGTTTTTCAACAGATGTTTAAAAAACTTATGTCCTAAAATAAATATTTTCTCTTGACACAGAGTTCATAATATTGTATTGTGTTAACCTTTCAACATGGTTCCTGATATTTTAGAATATTTTGATTTATGAATGTATTATACTACCTTTTAACACTATTGGCAGACGACAGCATAACATTCTGGACAACCGCACACGTACGCCCAAAAAGGGTGCAGAACCTTCGACTCCTCCATGGTTCTACACCCTTATTATGCTTATACATTTTTACTCCTGTTCAGAATCTATATACTCCTTTATCTTCCGAACAAAACACTCCGCGTTCTCTAACTGCTCCTCCGCCTCTGCCCGTCCTGCCACATAGGAATCATCATAGTCTGACTTTTCTCTGCACAGCGAACTTTCTTTTATAATAACAGCCAACTCTTTTAAGCTGCCTTCCATAAGACAATCCCCTCCCTCCGTACATTCTGGTAAAACGGAAGAACTCTCTCCCATTTTTTCATATTACTCTCCTGTATATCCACAATTGAAAATACCCTCTCATAACGGATATCCATATTTGCCGCCCAACGGACCAGACGCTTCTTAGTGTTGTTATCCATCTGCTCTTTCACAATGATTGCAATATCAATATCACTGCCGGTAGTTGCCTCACCCCCTTGCGGCTGATCCATATAAGATGATCATAGATATATTCGTTTGAAAAATATTTGTTAATCCCTGCACTAATTCTTCCTTTATATCATCAGCTAACATCTCTCGCACCTCATACCGCTTCTTAACCCCCTCCGGCAGTTCCTCATACTCCACCTCATTCCATTCCACCACGCCGCGGACAGGACTGACCGTCAGTTTCAGGAAGGCGCCTTCCCGCAATTCCCGCGACGCCCCAAAGCTAATCTCCTTTCCTGCACCCTTTTCATTATAGGCCATCAATGTGTAAGAATAACGCATACCGCCCTGCAAATCAATGACACCATCCCTTGGTTTTCCTTCCGTTATTCTGCTGTTATCAATCTGCGTATAGCAGGTGCTTCCGCTTCCGGAAAAAAGCCACATGCCCAGGCCAATGATAATCACTGCCACCGCAACAGCCATTCCAATTACTCCTGTTTTCTTCATCATCGTATCCTCCATTTCATGATTGTTTCCTCTCTTCCTACAGGATACGATACCATGTCTGCCTTGCATGAACCTTGCAGGGACCTTGCATTTACCTTACATATTTTCTCTATTCCTGCGCTTCCTAATATGCAGTCTTACACCCCAAGCTGTCTCTTGATTGTCTTTACACTGGCCCGGTATACGGCATAAATCACACCGCCGATCAGCACCATGATTCCCAGGCATATTCCCATAGCCGCCCATTCTGTCCTGAGAATCCTGCCATCGTTTGCATACAGTATCATGGCAAACAGCAAAAACATGGCAGACATACCTACCAGAGAAGGCACTTTAAAAACATTGCTGCACTGGCTGCGTACTTCCTGATCCAGAAAGGCCGGCAAAGCCCCAAGCTTTTGCAGATCATCAAAGATATATCGATTGTTCAGGGCAATGCTCTGACAGCGGGTATAACACACCACCAGCGCCGTGATCATGCACACGATGAAAATAAAGAAAAACATCATAAACATTACCGACATATTCCGCAGGTAGTCATTCTGATCGAGAATCCGGAAATTCGGCTGATACACCCAAAAGCTTCTGAACATAAAGGAATCCGCCAGTTCATAGCTGATTATGACAAAATCGTCCGTATCAGCCCAGTATTCAACTCCTGCCTCGTTCTCCCTGATCTTTTGTACCCTGTCATAATAACCAGGACGTTCACAGGTCTCATCAAAGGATGACACAAAGAGATGATAAAAGGCATTGGCAAACTGATAAGAATCTCTGCCGTCCACATTAAACTCTACATAATGCCCTCTCCAGTCGTCTGTCAGCCCTTCTGAAATCCTGGCATAATCCTCATTGTCAAGGACACAGCAGACGATATCCTCCACCAGAAGATCATAGTGCAGGTATCCTGCAAACTGAACGTCCAACTGCTCACGAGTTACCATATTGGTAAATTCCCGGGCCGATTCATTGGTATACAGCGAACTTTCTTCCTGGTTCTCCAGATGCAGGTAAGTACCGGGTACAACGTCAACTTCCTGTCCTGTCAATGTCCGGTAAGCATCTTCGGAAAGCACCTTGGCCTCGGAAAGCATCGGCGTATATTCCGTGTGAAAGTGAATACCGTCCTCCTCAGAAACATCATGATCTCCCCCGATGCCCAAAGTAACATAATCACATTCCTTCCAATCCTGAAACGTCAGAGCATACTCCCTGCCAAGAGCTTCCACCGTCTCTTTATCAGGCACATCCTGATCCGCCTGATATTTATAGAAATAATCATAAGGCTGCGATGCATAGCGAAACATAGCCGAGATGCCATTAGTCGGCAGATAAAAGACTGCAAAACATCCCCCTGCAATCAGCAGGGTAATCACCAGCAGGTTATTGACAGTCTGCTTCCCCTGGAATTTCATCATGCTCCGGGAAATAATATGCTTATAAGGATTCTTCCTATGGCTTTTCCAACCGTGGACCACGGTATGCAGCATCACCATATACAATCCCACAAATACAGGCGCATACAACACACTCACCCACTCCGGCACACGATAAACGCAAAACCACGCAGTACACGCCAAAGGCGCCCCATATCCCAGTACGGCACCCGAAAGAATCAGCAGCATGCCCACCGGTCCGCACCATCTGCCCAATTCCTTTACTGGCTCATTGATATGCTCCTCCCTGATCACTTCCATGATGTTGGTTCTCTTCAGATACCGCCATGCTGTCAGGCAGGCAGCCCCCACCACCAGGAGCAGGAACAGCAGTGAAATAAACAGGCACCTGAAATCAAAAGTAAGTATCATGTCCGAACTGTCCACCAGGAGCAGGCGGAAACCATGCCAGATCATCCATACCAGTGGAAACCCCGCCGCCGTACCGGCAATGGCAGAGACCCCGCTTAACGTAATCACTTCCCGGAACAGCCCCGGAGCCAGCCGTCTCCTGGAAGCGCCAAGCGCCATCAGAATACCGAGCTGTCCGGACTTATGCCGGAAAAACAATCCCAAAGCATAGATGGTAAAAACAACACATCCAACCAGGGTCATCACAAAGATCATATACATCTGCTTGCGGCTGTCGCCTCCCTTTGGGAATACCCTCTGTACCGTAGGAGAAAGCATCAGCGCCGAATACGCTGAAATAATCATCAACGCCATAAAATTACAGAACAGGTAAAGCCGCGACTGCTTCCTGTCCGCCCTGTGCAATTTCTCTTCCATTTGTTTCATATTCTTTATCTGATTCATAACAGATCCTCCTGGTTTTTATTCCTATTGCGCACTCATTTCTTTGATTGCCTCCAGCAGCTGATCCTGAAACAGGCTGCGGTCTTCCCCTTTTTCCAGCTGACGGTATATGACACCGTCCTTCATCAGGATAACCCGGTCACAGAAGGATGCCGCAAAGCTGTCATGTGTGACCATGAAAATAGTCGCATCCATCTGTTCTTTGGCATTATTAAAGGTTTCTATCACAGCACGGCTTGACTTGGAATCCAGATTCCCGGTCGGTTCATCCGCCAGAATAATCAGCGGACTGTTGATCAGACTGCGGGCCACTGCCGCACGCTGCTTCTCTCCGCCGGATATTTCCGCCGGATATTTGTTCAGAATATGACTTATCCCAAACATGGCTGCCAGTTGATCAGCCAGTTTCTCGGCTTCCTCCTCCACCTCACCCTGCACGATACGGGGCACCAGGATATTTTCCCGGACGGTCAGTCCATCCAGGAGCATAAAGTCCTGGAACACAAAACCAATCTTCGTATTCCTGACCCTGGCCAGTGCATCTTCCTTCATGCCTGCCAGTTCCATGCCGCCCAGCCTGATATTTCCCTTATCAAAGGGAATATAGCAGGATATGCAGTTTAGCAGTGTGGTCTTCCCGGAACCGGAAGGTCCCATGACCGCCACAAACTCTCCCTGCGCCACATGAAAGTCAATCCCTTTTAACACCTCATATTTGTTTTTCCCTGCCTCATAAGATTTGTAAAGCTCTTTTACATACAGCATATCTGCATCCTCCTTTTCTTAAATCTTTCTTTAATAGGACCATAGCACAAATACTTCTTCGCAAAAGAAGGGCTGTCATTTCTGACAGTCTGCATGTAATCTTTGGAGGGATTGTGCATGAAATGTAAACTTTGGACGGAAGGAATGTAATGTTTGGCGAGACGGTGCCGGATTATATCTTAAAACCCGGTAAAAATGTGGTACACTATCTATAATAGGACAAGAAAGGAACCCTCCCATGTTACGCATAGCAATCTGTGATGATGAAATAGAGGCAAGAGATGCGCTCCGCATACAGCTGGAGAAATTAATGATTGAAGATGCTGAGGAGATTATTTACGAATTTTCTTCGGGAACAGGCGCTGCCTCATGGCTTGCAAAACACCCTGGCGAAATAGATCTTCTTTTTCTGGATATGGAGATGAAGGGATTGAACGGCATGGAAACTGCCGAAAAAATCAGGACTTTTGATACACAACTCATAATCGTCTTTGTCACCGGCTATTCTGATTACGTCTTTGACGGCTACCGTGTCGAGGCCCTGGATTATCTGATGAAACCTGTCTCAGAAGAAAAGCTGCGGACATTGCTCGGACGGGTACGTGCCAAAACGGCACAGGAAGAATCCCAGACCTTCACCATGAAAACCATAGACGGCACATGGCGCTTCCGTCTGGTGGATATTCTCTGCTTTTATTCCGACAAACGGAAAGTTACCCTGGTGACCGAAAAGGGACAGTATGCTTTCTATGCCCGTTTAGACGAGATTGAGCGGCAGCTGTCTCCTGCTTTCGTGCGGATACACCAGCGTTATCTGATCAATCCGGCTCATGTGGACTATCTGGGCAGTGAGTCGGTCACAATCCACGGCCAGGAATTCCCCTGTAGCCGAAGATACCGGGAATCGGCTCTTCATAAGATTGCCAGATTCATGATAGGAGGTGGCCCGGCATGATAACCATATTAAACATTTGTTTTATAATCATTTTCCTGGCCTGTGCATGGCTGACCATGCATGCCATGGCATATGTCATTGATATTTCCGAAAAATGGTACCGCCGCCTTTTGCTGTTTGCCGGCTGTTATCTGCTCTGTGTCATGATCATTTTTATTGAGGATCCCGTTAATATCCTGTTTACCATACCGTTTTTCCTGACTGCCATCCTATTGTCATGCAGGGGCAGTTTCTGGCAGAAAGTAACGATCGGACTGATGTTTTCCAGTACCATCTTTTCTTTCAATGCCCTGCGGGACAATTATATCCCGGCTCTTCTTCCCGAAACATGCAGGCAGATAGAACATGGCTTTCCCTTTGCCAGGCTGTGCAGTCTGCCGTTTACACTCATGTTATATCTGTATACCAGACAATTTGCGCCTGATAAAAACGATACCCTTTCAGACAGCATGTGGCGGTTACTGTTACTCCTCACAGTCACCCCGCTGGGTATCGTTCTGGATGTGGTGGTACTGTTTCATCCATATAATGATTACACTCTTGCGCAGCCCCACCCTGAATACGCTATCTTACTGCTTATCTCCCTGTTTGCCTTCATCAGCCTGCTCTGGTGTATCAAGGTTATGGCCAGACAGCAGAAACTGGAACAGCAAAACATGTTCGCAGAAATCAACCGCAGATATTACGAAGCCATGGAACAACAGCATTTTGAAATCCGGCGGCTGAAACACGATCTGGCCAATCATATCCAGATATTATCCGCCCTGCCCGAAGACAAACGCGAAGCCTATGCCAAAGAACTGGCCGGCAATCCTGCCCTTTCCCAGTCTTTTGCCTACTGTGGGGATTCTACGGTCAATGCCGTACTGACAGTCAAGAAAAGCGTCATGGAACGATGGCATATTCATTTGGATATGGAAACTGACATCCCCATGCAGCTTCCATACGACAGGACGGATATCTGCGCCCTGTATGCCAATGCGTTAGACAACGCCATGGAAGCATGCATGAAACTGGAAGAAGTACAACGAGTGATCTGCGTAAAAAGCAAAGCCGGTAAAGGGGTATTCTGTCTGGAAATCAGCAATCCCGATACTAACGAAAAGCAGGACGGTTCTGTATCCGGAAAGATAGCAAAACACGACCTGCTTCTGCCCACCTCCAAACCAGATAAAGCCAATCATGGTCTGGGATTGAAAAGTATCAGGGAGATTGTGGAAAGATGTCACGGCAGTATGGAAATCAAAACGGAAAACGGCGTTTTTGATCTGTTTTTGTACCTTCCATTGCCATCAGCCCTTTCTACCTGTCCCTGATCCCTTTTACACGCTATATTTTAATCTGCTGTCAAACCGCCTCGTATACAATTCTGTTACGGCCGCTGTTTTTACCTTGGTACAGCTTCGCATCCGCATCACGAATGATATGCTCTATCTTCCCGGCATTACCTTCTGTGAGACCGAAAGTCATCGTGATGATAAGCGCCTCTTCTCCATAAATAATACGCCGGGCGCTTAACTCTGTCATCAATTCTTTCATACAGGCCGCTGCCTCATCAAGCCGCATGTTTTCGTATGCACCCCTCCTCCTTTTATGTGTGATTACTTCGTCACCGGGACAAAACGGTATCCCTGACCCCACACAGACTCAATAAAATGATGTCCGTTCTTCGTCACTACAAAGCTCCCGTGAATGGCCTGAATACAGCCTAAATTGACAAGATAGGCGCGATGTGTCTTGATAAAATCTGTCCTGTCTGAAAAGTTCTCCTCAAAATCCATAAGAGTACTGTTCACCTCATAGGTGATACCGTCCGCCAAATGACAGGTTACTGTTTTATTGATAACTTCCACATATTCAAGCTTTGCAAAATCAATCCTGAAAATGCCATCCCGGTTTTTGAGAATAAATCCCTGTTCGTCCTGTACTGTCAGTTTGCTATCCGCATGGCTTAATCTCTCCCTTTTGGAAAATCAATTTCTATCATTAGTACCATCAGGACTGCCGCAATCCCGCCGCTTAACTTCGCGCCGATCAATGCGCCCAGCAGCTGCGGCTCCGTACTGAAAGTAAAACCGATATGGGCAGCCAGCATACTGGCCGCACTCACCAGAAAGGCCGCATTGACTATCTTCCCCTTTTCATCCATATCCTGATACATGGAAAGAGCGGGAATGGCACTTACCGCTCCCACCAGCAATCCTGTCATACCGGCAGCATTAATCCCCACTCGTGCTCCAAGTATCTGCAAAGGTTTTTTTAATATTCTTTGCAGAAATTCCGTAACAGGGAGACTGCCCAGCATCACAATTCCAATCGCGGCCACGATTTCCATGGCTTCCGTAATGGGCGTCATGCCTTTTAAAATCTGAAGACCGCACAAATATTCTATCGCACCCAGTACCAGCCCAACCGTAATCATGAAACGGATTCCCCTGGCAAAAGTACAGAATCCATAAATCATCTTCTCCGGCATCCTCCACAATCCCAGCATCAGAAGAAGCGCCAGCACAAACACCGGCAGGTTCTGCCAGATACAAACTTCCACAGAAATACCGGCAAGCACTCCTCCCACAAGCAGCCCCACGGGAATCGTGACCAGTCCAGTCATAATCCCTCTTGCAAAACAGGCTTGATCCTCCTGGCGAATCATACCCATACCCACGGGAATCGTAAACACCACGGTGCAGCCAAAGATGGAAGCCGCCACAATCCCCGCATAACATCCGATCAGAGGATTCACTGCCAGTTCCTGTGCAAGCTGGTATCCTCCCATGTCAATGGCCAACAGACTGCCAAACATTCCCGGATCCACACCGAGCAGCTTGTAAAAAGGAATCACTGCTTTCCCGAATGTATCTGCAAGCACTGGTGCCAGACAGATCATTCCCACCATGGACAGCGCTGTACTGCCAAGTAACTGAAACCCCTCCTCAAACTTCTCTCCATACCCCCATCGGTTTCCCAATATCCGGTCAATGCCGCCCACCACAGCTCCTGCTGCCATAATAAACATAAGTATCCGGTTCATTTATTCCACCTATAATCATACTACATCTGCTGCCGTTCACAGCTCATTAATAGTCTCCGTAATCGCCATATCCCGAATACGCCTCGCCGGCGCACGCACCGCTGCCACACAAGACAATATCACAATCAGGGTGATGATTGCAAGCGGCTCTGCCGGAATCTTCCAGGATCCGCCAAAGTGTGAATAGACAAGCTTATTCATGATCAGCCGGTGCAGGCACAATCCTCCCGCATACCCGATGAGCAGTCCGCAGACCGCATACGTTGCGGCTTCCATGGCAATCATCTTAATCATCTGCTCAATACTCATACCGACAGCACGCATGGCGCCATACTGCTTCATCTTCGCAGACACACTCATGGAAATATTGTTCATGATATTAAAAATCGTAATCAAGGCAATAATCCCCAGGAATCCATAGGCGGCAATCCTGAATACCCAGAAGGACGAATTGATCTCTTTAATATCTTCGCGCCTGTCTTCCAGTTCATTTTCGCCCATCAGCTCCCGGATGACATCCACTGTCTCTTCCGGCGCATCCTTGGTAAGCTGTGCGTTCAAAAGGATATAATTATCCTCCCCTGTGATACGGCGGAAGGTTTCCTCCGTACAGACTATCGCACAGTCGTTCGTCCCGATTCCCTCCGATACCACGCAGGCGATTTCCAAATCTGTCTCCCCGATCCGGATGCGGTCACCGGTATTCAACCGGGAGTCCTCGTTAAAGATAGTCAGTACATAATCCGTATCGCCACAGACTTTGGACAGATCCCCGCTGACCACCGAGTCCTTTGTCCACTGGAACATATACTCATCATAAGAAACCAGGTCCACGCTGCCAGGCGCCCCGTTTATTTCAGCAGGCACCGCAAACCACATGGCTGATCCGAAAGCCGCCTCCACCCCGGGCAGTCCGGTTATTTTCTCCTTCAGTCCACGATCCATGGAATTAGTATTATCGACAGCAACAATCGAGACATCCGGATTCAGATTGCTTTCAGAAGGAAGCAGTTTCCTGACAAAATCAAGCCCCGCAAAGAATACCAGAAACAAGGTCACCGTAAAGGCAAAGGACAAAGACATCAGAATCAGGTTTTTCTTAGCCGACACTGCATGGTAGACGCCAAGGGCACTCTCTACCCGGAAAAAGCGGGTATTGGCTGCACGGGAAATCTTCCCTCCTGTCTGTGCATTACCGGACACTGCCGCCACAGGAGATACCCCCGCCGCACGCCTGGCCGGAGCATGCGCTGCCAGCAGTACTGTCACCACACCCACCAATATACCGGACACAATACCGATCACACTGAATCGGAAAGAATAATCGTTGAATTCACCGCCCACCTTTCGCTGCAAAAACTCACTTAAGGCCCAGGTAAACACCATACTGATCCCCAAACCCGCAGGAATGGCACTCTTACACCAGTTCAGTGCTTCCAGCCGGACAAAACGCATCACCTGCTGCCTGCTTGCACCGATACAGCGCATCATCCCAAAAAACCTGATTCTCTGGGAGACGGTACTGTTCATACAGCTGGAAATCATCAGCCCACCGGCAACCAGGATCAGACCAAACACGCCGGCTGCCAGTCCATAAAATCCGTTGATCGTCTGGTTGCTGCTGGCTCCTGCCATGCCCATGGTAATCTTATTTTCCTCAATGTTTCCGTCACTTAGACCATACTGCTCTTTGAGACCGGCAACCGCTTCTTTGACATTACACTCTTTGGCAAACTGCACATACAATACCGGACCTCCAACACTGACAGCCGCATGATTTCCGCCGGAATCTTCCCCATCATACCCATTGGCCTCACATATCTGCTTTAAGGCGTTCAGGCTCATATAGGCACAGACACCGTCATATTTTGTATTGTACAACTGCCATTCATCCACACAGAATCCGGTTACCGCATAATTGAAATCCCCTGCCGGCGTGTGTATGGTTATACTATCTCCTGTGCGTACACCCAACCGTTCTCTGGCTATTTCATTCAGCATAACTTCATGGTCGTTCTGCGGATAAGTTCCCTCCCACTGATACTTTCTGATATCCTCTATATATTCCTGCGTGGTTCCGTACATAACGACTCTTTTATCGCCAATCTGATATCCCTCATAAATGTCTTCCCCAAAAGCTCGAAGCCATGCCGTCCGGGACACATTCTCCCGGGCTTTTATCTGTTGTCCCGTTTCCTCCGATATGCCACTGACAATAATATGATAGCTCCCATGCTTTCTCACCATGGCCGCTTCCTCGCCCTTTGTCATAATCTCCGCATAGGAGAATACGGTGGTCACCAGAAACACCGCAAAGATAATGCACAGCAGAATCAGGCGGTTCTGCTTCCTGTGGGTCTTCGCAGAAATGGGAATAAGGCTTAGATAGCTTTTCATCTCACGGTTTGTCATGCCGAACACCTCCCCAGATCTGTCAGCACACCATCTGACACCTGCAATACCCGGTCCGCGGTCTGCGCAATCATGCGGTTGTGCGTAATCATGATAATGGTCTGCTCATATTTCCTGGAAGCCTCTTTCAACAGGGCAATGACCTCACTGCTGTTTTGTGTATCCAGGTTGCCGGTGGGTTCATCCGCCAGAATCAGGGACGGTCTTGTGATCAGCGCACGGCCGATAGCCACCCTCTGCTGCTGTCCGCCGGACAGCTGGCTTGGCAGATGGTTCCGGCGCTCTTTCAGATTCAATACAGAAAGCAGTTCTTCCAGGTAACCTCTGTCCGGCTTCTGGTAATCCAATAACACCGGGAAAATAATATTCTGCTCCACCGTCAGCTCCGGAATCAGGTTAAATGCCTGGAAAACAAACCCAATGTTTCTTCTGCGGAAAACGGTCAGACTCTTCTCTTTCATGGCAAAGGTATCCTTGCCGTCGATTAACACCTGGCCTGATGTAGGGGTATCCAGTGCCCCAATCATATTCAGCAGCGTACTCTTGCCGGAACCGGATTCCCCCACGATAGCTACATACTCGCCCTTGGGCACGGAAAAGCTGACGTTTTTAAGCGCCTGCACAGCCGCTTCCCCACTGCCGTAGGTCTTACAGATTTTGTTGACTTCCAACAGATTCATATTCATGCACCTCTTTCTAAGTAATGGTTGATACCAAAAGAGTAGCACCTCAATGTTACGGCCATATTTCCCGCAGATTACAATTTTGTAGTAATCAGGAAATGCAAATGGAAAACTGTTCCGGATCCCTGCCTGCTGTCCACCTCGATAGTACCGTTATGAGCTTCCACCACCGATTTGGCAAGCGGCAGTCCCAGGCCGATCCCCTGAGTATCCTGGGAGTACCTGCTGCGATAGAACCTTTTAAATATATGATGCAGATCTTCCGGACAGATGCCGCTTCCATTGTCTTTGACCGTAATCCGGACGGCAGAGGCAGACTGTCCCCAGCTAATTTCAACCCGGTCTCCGCTCCTGGTATGATCCAGAGCGTTTTTGACAAGATTGCCCACAGCCTCCAATATCCAATCCCGGTCACATAAGAAGGAGATATTTTCTCCGCCCGACAGGACAATCTCCTTGTCCTCCTGTCCGGCACGGAAAGCAAACTGTCTCTTCACATCATTCATCATTTCCGCAATATTTTCATCCCTTTTCTCCATGACAATCGTTCCTGCATCGAACTTTGTAATCTTTAACAGATTCTGCACCAGGGTTTCAATGCGATCAAGTTCCTGTTCAGACAGATCGGAAAACTCCTGAATGGCTGCAAGACCGCTTGTCTGTGCCTCAGACTGTATAATTCCGTTATAGATGCCCAGTGCCGCCAGCGGTGTCTTTAACTGATGGGAAATATCCGAGATGGTATTTTGCAGAAAAATTTTATGTTCCCCCTCATTGACTGCTTTCGCGTTCAGAATTGCCGCCAGGGAATTTACTTCATGAAACAGACGGTACAGTTCCCCCTCTTCATTACATTCAATACGAACATCACGATTTCCTGCCATATATTCCTGAATCTTTACCACCGCATCTTCCAGTATTCTGTCCTGTTCCCTGAAATACCGATAACACACTGCAAGCACTGCAATTCCCATAGTAAGGGGAACCAATACATGAAGGTATCCTCTGCCTGCCGTATCTTTGTCCAGAAAAACAGCGGAAACCAGGGAAAAGGCCAGTATCCAGAATACCATCTGCCCAAACAGGGCTTTTACTTTGGCATTAATCAGAATCCTCATACACACTTCATCCTTTCCCTGCTACAGATTTGTATTCCACTTATATCCCATACCGCGCACCGTCACAATCCTGACCGGTTCACCAGGATCATCCTCTATCTTCATACGGAGTCTGCGGATATATACGGCCAGGGTCCTGTTATCAATAAAATTCTCGTCACAGTCCCACAGTCGGCCAAGAATCTGCTCCGCCGAAAGTATCATGTCCGGATTTTCCATAAACAGACACAGTAGTTTATATTCTCCCGATGTCAGTTCCAAAGGCTTCCCGTTCTTGTAGCCTTCCCCTTTTAAGGGCAGTATGGTAATCCCATTGGAAGTAAGTTCCGTGTCCTGCCTGCTGAAATTGTCGCTTCTGCGCAGCAGGGCATTAATCCTGGAAAGGAATACTGCCAGTTTGAAGGGCTTGGTGATATAATCATCTGCACCGATATCCAGGCCCATAATAATATCCGTCTCTTCATCAGCCGCTGTGAGAAACATAATCGGAATGGTAGAAGTCTCTCGAATCTTCTGGCATATATCAAAACCGGAACCGTCAGGCAATGACACATCCAGAATCACCAGGTCATACTTTCCGCTGTCCCACACTGCGTCCGTCTCAAGCCTGGTACGCGCCACATCTATTTCATAACCCTGCTTACGGATTGCAAAAGTAAGGCCGTTAATCAGACTTAAATCATCTTCCACCATAAGAATCTTATAAGGTTTCATATCATCCCTCCATGTTAGTTCAGTTTACCCACTTTTATATACGGTGTCAAATGAAGGTTACCGGCCTTTTTCTTGCCAATCTGTCTGGGGCATCGTATAATTAAAGTAATTTGCAAAGCAAATTACTTTACGAGATCCGCCCCGCGGACTCGGATAAGCGGTTAGAGAGGAAAAACATGCAGAAGAACAGAAAATCCATCATCCTGTTAGTTATGGTTGTCAGTCTGATATTGATTGTCATAATGGCTTATCCTGTGGTTGATGAACATATTCATGCCAGTCAGAAAGGGGATCTCTTTCTGGATCAGGCACAGGAAAACAGCTTGCAGGATACATCTTTGAAAGATAAGACCTCAGAACTGCCTCCTGACACAGATCCCGGGGAACCCCTCCCCGAGATAACACTTTCCCTGGAAAATGATACCCATAACTTTCACGTTACCCTATGGCAGAGCGACACCGGCACCTGCTATTTCTTTCTGCCCGGATTTGCAAAGGACACGGGCCTGCTTCTCAAGGATCATGATAATAATGCCATCTACATAAATGATGTGCAGATTCAGGAGACCGATGTTTTACAGGGCATTTCGGAAGAAGACTCCTATACGCTCTCTGTTCTGGATCCGGAGGGCAATATCCTCCTGCACAGAACTCTTCTTTTCATGTACTCTTCTTCTCTGCCAGTCATGTCTCTCACGACCAAATCCGGGAATCTGGAATACATTAATGCCGATAAGTCTCATGAGGAACCTGGCACCACTGCTCTATTTGACGAAACCGGACACACTCTCTATGAAGGCAGTGTCAAAGCCATCCGGGGCAGGGGCAATTCCACCTGGGGGCTTTCCAAAAAGCCTTATCAATTCAAACTGAATGAAGAAGCAGATTTCTTTGGTTTCGGTCAGGCCAGCTCCTGGAATCTCATTGCCAACGGCTATGACCAGACCAAGCTCCGCAATCAGATAGCCACAGATCTGGCCACGGAACTTGGCATGGACTATGTGCCAGAAGGCCAGATGATAGATCTGTATATCAACCATACTTATTACGGCAATTATTATCTGACAGAAAAGATACGGGTGGATGAGGAAGGTGTTGCCATCCGGGATATGGACACTTATGTGGATGACGCTTATAACACCGGTGAACTGGGGAAACTGGAACGGCTTGCGAATGAAGATGGATCCCGGAAGTGGGTGGCAACAGATATTGAACCGGAAGATATCAGTGGAGGCTACCTTCTGGAACGGGAACTGTCCGCACGGTTTGAGACAGAAGCAAGTGGTTTTGTCACGACACAGGGAGACTGCTATACCCTGCAAAGTCCGGCATACGCTTCAAGGAGCCAGGTAGACTATATCGCTGACCTGATGCAGGCATTTCAAGACGCTGTAGCACAGGAAGACGGTATACACCCCATAACGGGCAGACATTATTCGGAATACATTAACATCAATTCTTTTGCCCAGAAATATCTGGTAGAGGAAATTTCCAAAAATTATGATGGTGGTGTGACAAGCAGTTTTTTCTACAAACCGGATGACTCGGTAAGCGAAAAAATATTTGCCGGCCCAATATGGGACTACGATGTTGCTTTCGGGAACTGCAATCTGGACAGAATCGCCAGCAATCCCATAGGCATCACCAGACTCCATGATCATGTATATGGCACGGAACTGTTTGCACAACTCTATGACCAGGAAGATTTTTATGACCATATGGTTACCCTGTACGAGAGACAGGCCCTGCCCTATCTCAACAATCTGTTAGATACCGGCCTGGATGAAATGGTGGCACAGAGCCGGGACTCCGTGGCCATGGACCGGGCCAGATGGGAAACCCCTGAAAACCGTTACCAGTATTATCAGGAATATGACAACAGTGTCAGATTCCTGCGGTACTTCATTGAACAAAGACGCAATTTTCTCAGTGAAGTCTGGCTGGAGGGCGTCAGTTATCATAATCTCACGTTTGTTGTAGATGAAGAGGTGTGGCAGATTTACTGTATCAAAGACGGTGAACTGCCTCCGGGTGAACCGATTCCCATCCGCTACAACTCCCTCTCTCTCTTTATGGGATGGGTCAGCGAAAACGGTGTGCCATACGATATGTATAAACCCATCTATGAAGACATCACTTTTCATGCCACATGGCAGGAATTACCGGCGGAAAACACATTGCCGCAAACATAGCAAAGCGGCGGCATATCACCACAGGATACGCCGCCGCTTAATCTTTATAGGATAATCTCCCCGGAAAATCTAGGCTTCATATTTAAACCTTTCTACCAGTTCTTTCAACAGATCCGCCTGCCCTGATAATTCTTCAGAAGCCGCCGCACTCTCCTGGGAGGTGGCAGAGTTAGATTCCACCACACCGGCAATCTGATTAATTCCCTCTGTAATCTGCGCCGTAGCTTCCGCCTGATTATCAGACGCCTCTGCTATCTGGGCAACAGCCTCACTCACCACCTTGGCATTGTCTACCACCAGCAGTAACGATTCCGCCGTGGAATTAGCCAGCTTTGTTCCGTCCTCTACCGCCGAAAGTGCATTTTGGATTAAGGTCTTCGTGTTCTTTGCTGCCTCACTGCTCTGCTCAGATAGGATTCCCACCTGTGTGGCAACCACCGCAAAGCCTTTTCCTGCCTCGCCTGCCCTCGCGGCCTCAATAGATGCGTTTAGTGCAAGAAGATTCGTCTGGGAAGCAATCTCTTCAATACTGCTGATGATCTCGGCAATCTTGTCAGAGGCTTCCCTGATTCTTGCCATTGCCTCTGTACTTTCCCGCATCTGCTTATCGCTCTCCATAACCTGATTATTCATATCCGCCACGATTACTCTGACTTTTTCTGCATTTTCCGCATTGATATGGATTTTTTCAGAGATATCCGTCATGGTCGCCGTCAGCTCCTGAATGGCACTGGCCTGATCCGTAGCGCCTTCCGCCAATACCTGGGAGGCCCCTGCCAGATCCATCGCACCCTTGCGGACACTCTCCGCATTGTTGTCAATATCTCGCATGGCAACACTGAGAGATTCCACAATTCCACGGAAAGACTCGCTGATCTGCACGAAATCTCCCTTATAATCCTCATCCACGGCAATCATGAAGTTTCCGTCCGCCAGCTCCGCCATATTATTGCTGATATCCAGAATAACCGTATTTAAATCCTGCATCGTTTCCGCCAGGCAGTTTAACAGGATAGCCGTCTCATCGTTTTCCGTGGAAACCGGAACTTCCGAATGGATATCACCTGCCGCCAGAAGTTTCAGCCTGTCTACTGTTCTGGCAAGCGGAGCTGCAACCGCCTTGCCCAGCTTTATACCATTTTTGATGCCGACAAACGTAAACATCACCACAAAGATAATGGTAAGTACAAGTGAAATATAGAACATCACCAGGAATTCATTTCTCACCGCCGCAACTCCTATACTCCATCCGTCTGTTTCCGGAACCGGAGAATAGGCAACCACTTTCGTCTTACCATTATAACTGTATGTACCTGTGCCATCCTCACCTGCAACCATTTTTTCACAGATTTTACTGTATTTTCTCAGTTTACGATTTGTCTGGCCAAGTGCCAGACTATCCTCCACTCCCACAAGCGAAGAATCTATATCCGCAATCGTAATACCATTCTTATCCAGCATAAAGGCCGTGCCGCCCTCTCCCACCTTGATGGAACGCATGACATTATTTAAAAACTCACCGTTGGGCACATACGCAATCACGCCAACCGGCGTCGTGTCCGGGATACCTCCCTCCCATAAAGGCGCTGCCACAACATAGGATACCTTTTGCGTCACATCACTGTATGCCGGTGTTGAAATATAGGTCTTACCCTTCATACATTCTTTAAAATAGTCTCTGTCCGAGAGGTTGGCTCCTGAAATAATATCAACGCCGTTGCTGTCAAGAATATATCCTCCGTCAAAATCATGATCCTTAATCCTCTGATTTAAGATATCCGCTTTTTCCTCCACCGTTTTCTCCGGATCTGCAAGCCGCGCAATGCTTCCGGTCTCATAGGCAATGGCAACATATTGCTGCAAAGACGCCGAAACATAATTGGCTGCTACCTCTGAAGTATTATTGATTGTCTCCGATACGGCACTGATGGATGAGATATAACTCAGAACAGAAGAGACCACTCCCAGTACGATGCAACAGATCATAACCACCTGTCCAAAACGCCAGGAAATTTTTTTCTCAATACTGACGAATTCCCCTTCTTTTGACTTTTCCCAAAACTTACCTGTACTGCCTCCATTTTGTCCCTGCATAGAATTTCCCCCATTCTCACACTGGATTTAATAAAATAGATAAAACTAATGACTACGTTTATATTGTATCATAAAGAAATCCTTTTTACCATGGCACATTGATTTTTTTAGTCGAATACAGATTGTAGTCATTAAAGACAGAACAGGCTGATCTTATTTTCTACAGATTGCTGTGCCTCCTGTTCACATGCCTTTGCAGATGATTCCCCAGGTTCGTAAGACACACCAGGGTCACCACCAGAAACAGGCCCGGAATCAGAATCATCCACCAGGCACGCCCCGACAGCGCCTGTTCCGCCAAAGACAGCATACTTCCCCAGGAGATAACCTCCACCGGCAGTCCGATTCCCATAAAACTCAAAGTAGATTCCGCCACAATCGCACTGCGGATACTCATAACCACCATAAACATAACTGAAGATATAAAGTTCGGCACAAGATGATGCCACAGCACGTGAAAGAACCCGCCGCCCATGCATCTGGCCGCTGTCACATATTCACTGTTCCTGATCTGCCGCACCTCCGTCCGGATCACTCTGGACATACGCATCCATCCGGTAATCCCGATGACCAGGGTAATACTGAAAACATTAGGCCTCCCAAACACTGCCTGTAGCAAAAGCACCAGTAAGAGTTCGGGCACACTGAGCAGGATATCCACACCCCGCATGATCACAGCATCCACTTTTCCGGAAGCACAGCCGCTTATGGCCCCCACTATGACTGCCAGAAACGTTGTGAGCAGTGTGGATACCAAACCAATAAATAAGGATATCCTGCCTCCATACCAGATCATGGAAAAGATATCCCGCCCCATGGTATCTGTGCCAAAGATAAACTCTCTATTGGGCGGCATACTGTGATACTGCAAGTTGAGATAAGACGGATCCTTTGCCGTCATCCATTTACAGGCCAGGCATCCCGCTGCGATAAAGCATAACAGCAAAGCAGACACAAGCGGTTTCCCCTGCCGTCTGCTCTGTGATCCGGAGGCCGGATACTGCTCTGTCCGCCGGATTCCCACGATCTCAAAACCATCCCTCACAGCTCTTCCACCTCCCCATAAGCACCTTCATCATCCACACGGATTCTGGGATCAATCCGCTCGCTGACGGCCTGCGCCAGCATATTACATACAATCACCGTGATACCCGTAATCAGGCTCAGAAGCATCAGCAGATTATAATCCTGGTATCTGGCGCTCTCATAGGTAAGAGTGCCAATCCCCGGATAGGAAAAGACCGTCTCCACAATATAGGTGCCCCCTAGCACATGGGGCACGGAAACAGCCATAATACTGAAATAACCAGGCAGTATATTGGGCAGGCAATGTCTGAACATCACCTGGGATTTACGAAGTCCCTTCATTCTGGCAAGGAGTACATAATCCGCCCGTACTTCCACCAGAAGCTTATTGCGGATCATATAGGCATAGTACCAGAGATGACTCATGACCACCACCGTAAGCGGAAGAACCAAGTGCCGTACTCTGTCTGCCGGATTATTTTCTTTCCCAACGGCATAGGCCCCTGAACTGGGAAACCACCGCAGAGAAACAGCAAAGATCAGAATCAGGACTAAGGACAGCCAGAATTCAGGAATACAACTTGTGACTGTGCCGATCTTACAGATTACACGATCCAGAATCTTATCCTCATGCCATGCACACAGGATTCCAAGAAGCAGTGCCAGAACAAAGATGAGAAGAAAGCCAATACCGCCAAGGAGCAGTGTATTCAGGATCCTGCCGCCGATTACCGCTGTCACATCCATCTTATATTTATAAGAAATACCAAAGTCTCCCCGAAAAGCATTTTGCAGCCAGCGTATATACTGCACATGGATTGGATCGTTGAACCCCAGCCGGTCTCTTGCCCATTCCTGTTCCTGTGGACTCATTTTTTCTGCCCGGTCTCCATAATAAGATACCAGAGGATCTCCCGGTGACAGACGGGAAATATAAAAGACCAGAAGCGACAGGATAAATATGCTGCCCGCCAGAAGCAATATCTTTCTGCCTATGATTTTCATATACCTATTTATCTTCAACGGTTCTGTCTCCTCTCGTCCCACCCTGTACAACAGGCCGGAAGCGGCATGGATGCCACAAGTTTTTGCGTATAAGGATGTACCGGATGATGAAAAATCTCCTTCACCGACCCCGTCTCCACCAGTCTGCCCTGATACATGACTCCCACCCGGTCGCAGAGAAACTCCACCATGGCCAGGTCATGGGCAATAAACAGAAAGGAAAAACCATGTTCTTTCTGCAAATGTCTGAAAAGATTCACAATCTGCGCCTGCATAGACACATCCAGAGAGGCAATCGGTTCATCCGCCACCAAAAGCGCCGGCTCCATGGAAAGGGCCCTGGCAATCGCCACCCGCTGTCTCTGCCCGCCGGAAAGGGCGCAAGGATATTGATCCAGATAAGCTGCCGCAAGCCCCACATGCTGCATCTGAAATGCCGCCTCCGCGCGGTATGTCCCCCTGGGTGGTTTCACATGCTGTAATCTCATGGGCTCGGCAATGATATCACAGACTTTCATCCGCTGGTTCAGACTGCCGTCACAGTCCTGGAAAATCATCTGCCTTGTGGATTGCAGCATCTTCTTATGCGCCCGAAACTCCCTGGAATCACAGATATCAATCCCCTGATACAGGATATGGCCGCCCGCGGGCCTGTATACGTTCATGATACACCGGGCCACCGTGGATTTGCCGGAACCGGACTCACCAATCAGACCAAAGATTTCTCCCCTGCGGATCTGAAAAGATACATCATCCACCGCCGTCAGGGTCTTCCCGGAAGATATTGGAAAAACATGGGTTAAATGCTGTACGTCCAGGAGTACCTTAGCTGCGGCCTCCGGACTCTTTTGCTCTTCCTGGCAGTCTTCCTCTTCCATCCTGAAAACAGGCGCCTTGATACCAAGCCCTTCTGCCCGTTCATCCAACAGCCAGGTGGCTGCAAAATGAGTGTCCGTTACCTGGAACATGGGCGGCTGTTTCTCATAATCTATCGCCAGGGCATATTCGTTGCGGCAGGCAAAGGCATCCCCCTTCGGCGGATCAATCAGCGCAGGCGGCATACCCGGAATCGAATACAGGCTGTCCCTGCCTCTGGCAAAGGCAGGAAGGGCACGCATAAGCCCCCAGGTATAAGGATGCCTGGAATCTTGAAAAATCTCTTCTGTAGTTCCAATTTCCACAATCTTTCCGGCATACATCACGGCCACCCGGTCGGCCGCCTTTGCCGCCACACTCAGATCATGGGTCACAAACACGGTGGCCGTATGCAGTCTGGCCTGCACTTCCTTAATCAAATCCAATATCTGCGCCTGAATAGTCACATCCAGTGCCGTGGTAGGTTCATCTGCAAACAGAAGCTTCGGCTCTGCCGCCAGGGCTATGGCCATCACACAGCGCTGCTGCATCCCCCCGGACAAGTGATAAGGATACTGCTGCCTGCGTTTTTTCAAGTCCTCTAAACCCACCAGATCAAGCAGCTGTATCACCCGTTGTTCCACTTCCTCCCGGGACATATTACGGCCATATACCTTCACTGCCTCCGCAATCTGCGCCCACACAGACATGGAAGGATTCAGGACTGTCATGGGATTCTGAAATACCATGGCAAAAAACCTGCCCCGCAGTCTGCACATATCCTGCTCTCTGTAACCCGTGATGTCCACACCGTTTAACAGAATCTGCCCCTTTTTAATCCTGGCAATCTCCGGCAGCAGTCTTAAGATACTCTTACACAGCACACTTTTACCGCAGCCTGTCTCTCCCACCACAGCCAGCACTTCGCCTGCCCTGACACAAAAGCTCACATCCCTGACAGCCTGTATTTCCCCCGCCGGCGTATCAAAACTGACCGACAGATTGCGTACTTCCAACAATTCTGACATCGGTAATCCTCATTTCCTATTCGGCAATCGTCCACTGGGCAATGTTCCAGAAAATCCCCACCCCATGATGACCCATAACAGTATCCCGGGATATCCCCCGGATAGAGTCCCTGGCCACATAGTTGGCATCTATATAACAGATAAACGCATAGGCCGGATCCCTGGCCAGTTCTTCCTGAAACCGGTCATAATTTTCCGCCCGGACGGAAGGGTCATCGGACTGTCTCGCCTTTAACAGATACTGGTCCACGAGAGCATTGGAGTACCCGTTATAATTGGCTCCCTTATCTGTGGCAAACACTTTATAGGTATGATCGTCCGCGTCAAAAGGACTGCCCCAGCCGATCAGATACGCCATCTGTCCGCCCCAGTCCACCCGGGTGGGTATCTCCACCCGACAGTCAATTCCGATCTCTTGAATCTGCTGGGCTGCCGCCTGGGCAATATCCAGGCGCACCTGGTCTCCCGCACCCACACTGAGTACAAAAGAAAGCGGCTCTCCGTCTCTTATGTAAATACCGTCTTCTCCCATCACACATCCCAGTCCTTCCAACACTGCCCTGGCTTTGGCCGGATCATAGTCATAGTGCTCCACTTCCGCATGGTTATAGACATTGCGCTGTAGAGGCCCATAGGCCGGTATTCCCTGCCCCAGCAGGACAGCGTCCACAATTGCCTGTCTGTCAACGGCATAGCAGATGGCGGGAATGATGTCTCTGTTGTTCTTCCAGAATTCATGCTGGAAGTTAAAGAGAATCCCCCTGTAATCGGAAGTCTTCATATCATAACAGACATATCCCTCTCTGCCTGTAAAATTTCCGGCATCTTTGGGCGTAAGAAGCGCCAGGTCCAGTTCCCCTGATTCCATCTGCACTGCCCTTACATTGTCATCCGGGACAATCTTAAAGATAACCTTCTCAATCCCTGGTACCCCTTGAAAATACGCTTCATTTCTGGTCAGGACAATCGCCTGCCCCTCCTCCCAGCTTTCCAGCTTATACGGCCCTGTTCCCACAGGACTGCGGAAGAAAGCCGATTCCTGCATGTCTTCTCCTGCCAGTAAATGTTGCGGAAGCACCGCCAGCGCCATATAATCCAGAAATGCCACATTGGGCGCCGCCAGTTTAAACAAAACCGTATACTCATCCACTACCGTGATTTCTTCCACATCTTCGTAATTGGGCGCGTTCTCGGAACCATTATCAGGATCCATGACAGCCTCTATGGTAAATTTCACATCTGACGCCGTAAACGGCTGCCCATCATGCCACTGCACACCCTCTTCCAGATAAAAGGTATAAGTACAGGAATCCTCGTCATACTCCCAGCGCTTCGCCAGACCGGGAACCACCTCATTCTCTCCGTTATGGGCCGTCAGTCCGTTAAACAGGAGCAGATTAATCTCCCCATGTTCATCCATGGCCGGATTGATCCTTGTATAATCGCCGCTGCCATAGACCAGGGTGCTTTGTCTGCCCTGCGTTCCCTGCGTCTCACCCTCTGCGCCCTGCTGACCGGTCTTACCACAGGCTGTCAGCACTGCCATCAGCCATATTGCCAGAATCCAGATTCTTCTGCTGTTTGTCAAACTCATTTTGTTATGAACCAATTTCTTTCTCTTTATCCTGATTTTCATACACAATCCCTCACAGGGACGCAAGCACTTCTCCCATCGACATCCCATTCTCTCTTGCAATGCGCGCGAGATCCTCATACTCATACTTTTCCCGCGTCACGCCATATCCTGCACAGACCTTCTTATGAACTTCCCCATACCGGGTCTGTACCCGTTCTATGGAACGTCCCAGTGTATATCTTCTGGAAATATTCTCCCGGATACCGATGGTGGTGGTATGCTGGAAAATCAGCTTTACCATCTCATCCTTCATGGACTCTTTACACATCACATTAAGCACAATACCCGGACGCGATTTCTTCATACCGGCAGGAATCGTATAAACCTCCAGCGCCCCTGCCGAAAGAAGTGTTTCCATGGCAAATCCCACAGCCTCCGCAGTCATGTCATCCACATTACAGCACAGCTCCGCCACAGTATCCCCGATACTGTCTGTCTCACCAAACAGAGCCCGCACACAGTTGGCCGCCGGAAAGTCCTTCTGCCCCATCCCATACCCGATCGCCATGGTGCGCATAACGGGCATGGCACCGAAAGAATCCGCAAAATACTTTAACAAAGCGGCTCCTGTGGGCGTACAAAGCTCTCCTCTTATCTCCCCGCCATAAATAGGGATATCCTTCAGAATATACGCTGTGGCCGGTGCCGGCACAGGCAGTATCCCATGGGCACACTTCACCTGACCGCTGCCCACATGCACCGGCGATACCATAACCCGATCCGGCGCCAGTCTGTCCATCAGCACACACACAGCCGCCACATCCGCAACCGCATCCATGGTGCCCACTTCATGAAAATGTATCTCTGTGACAGGCACGCCGTGTACATGACTTTCCGCCTCCGCAATCAGACCAAAAACCGCCAGAATATCTTTCTTCACCCGCTCCGATACGGGCAATTCCTCCACAATATGCTCAATCTCATGCATACCACTGTGATGATGTGTATGCGTATGATTACCTGTATGCTCTTGTTCGTGCTCATGCGTATGGTCATGTTCATGCGTGTGCTTATGCATCGCTTCGGATTCTTCTTCCCCGTGAATCCGCACCGAAATATGCGTGCCGCCGATACCGCACTTGCTTACCGCTTCTGTCTTCACTTCCACACCCGGGATTCCCAGGTTATTCAGCTCCGCCACCATCTTCTCCCGCTCCGGCATCAATTCCAGCAATGCCGCCGTGAGCATATCTCCCGCAGCACCCATTCCGCAATCCAGATATAATGTTTTCATCATGAAACCTCCGTTTTCACTGTCATGGATTCTTTCCTTCCATATGTCTACCTGTTATTTGTTCTTCGCTTCCATATGATTGATCCTGCTGGCCAGATACCCGGCACCGTATCCGTTATCAATGTTCACCACCGACACCCCGCTGGCACAGGAATTTAACATGGAAAGCAGGGCAGATACGCCCTGAAAAGAAGCCCCGTATCCTACGCTTGTGGGAACTGCTATCACCGGGCAATCCGCCAGCCCGCCGATTACACTGGCCAGCGCTCCCTCCATACCGGCAATGGCAATGATTACAGAAGCGCTCATGATATCATCCATACAGGCTAACAGCCTGTGCAGCCCTGCCACTCCCACATCGTAGAGACGTACCACCTCATTGCCATGTACCTGCGCGGTGAGTGCCGCCTCCTCCGCCACCGGAATATCCGAGGTTCCGCCCGTAGCCACCACGATCCTGCCAATACCGTCAGGTTCCGGCATCCTGCCGATAATGCCGATCCGGGCCTGCGCATGATAATCCATCTCATGTTCCGCCATCACAAGACGGGCTGCCTCCGGGGCCAATCTGGTAATCAGTATCGTCTGCTGTCCGTTCTTTTTCATCGTATCCACGATACCCACAATCTGTTCCGGTGTCTTGCCTGCACCATAAATCACTTCCGCGGCCCCCTGCCGGACGCCCCGGTGCATATCCACCCTGGCATAACCGATATCCGCAAAGGGCTGTTTCTTAATGGCAAGAAGGGCCTCCTCCACCGACAGGCTTCCGTCTTGTACCTGTTCCAATATTCTCTTAATATCACTGTTCATTCTCTTCCCTCCAAATCCAGCAAAACTGCCTGATAATACCGTTTCAATTCCGTAAGAATCTCTTCCCGCTTAAAAAGCACCTTCTCCATCTGCCCGGCAGGAAATTGCAGCCTGGCCGCCTCTCCCAGCCTGCGCACCCTGAAATCTGTAAACCCTAAAGTAAACAGATAATCCTCCGCCGCCTCAGCGGCCTGAAGCTTCTCTCCGGTAATCGTCTCACCGGTGGGTATTCTGGTGGCCAGACAGGCGTAAGCCGGTTTATCCCAGGTAAAAAGCCCCGCCTCCTTTGACAATCCGCGAATGGTCTCCTTCGTAAGACCACATTCCCGCAGGGGAGAACGCACCTCCAGCTCCCTGAGGGCACGCATCCCCGGCCTGTCTCCCTCCTCATCGGAAGCATTGGTTCCGTCCAATAACACCTGATAACCGTCCTCTGCCGCCGCCTGGGCGATTGCCGCAAAAATCCTCTTCTTACAGTGATAGCATCGGTCACAGGGATTCTCTGCAATATTACTATCTGTCAGTACATCCACCTCCAGAATCCGCAGATCTGCTGATAACTGCCCTGCCAGCCGCCTGGCGTCCTCCAACTCAAACTGTGGCTGAAAGGCACTTTTGACATAATAGGCCCGTACATCCGCCCCCAGATGCATGGCCGCATAGAGCAGATAAGCCGAGTCAACGCCTCCGGAAAAGGCCAGCGCCGCTTTCGGCGTATCCTTAAAAAAATGAGACAAGTCCATCTTTGCCCTCTCTTTCAATATAAAAAGGCATACAATCCTTCCTGGAAGAATCGTATACCTTCATGTGTATACATTATTTACCCTTTAACTCTGTCTTTTCATACGGAAACTATGGTTTCCCGATCCGGCTTCCTGCCGGCTGATACTGTTATCTTATCCCGAAACAGGATCAAAAGTCAATCCCTTTCTTTTGCCGTCTGCTTTGTCCAAGCAGCCGCTCATGCATCACTGCCATCAACACCAGGATAACCAGCAGATAAAAGGGGAAACAGAATACACCGATATGATTTGCCAGCAGACCAAATACCGGCGGCATAAGGCAGGTCCCTACATAGGCAGAAGCCATCTGTACGCCGATCATGGCCTGTGACCGTTTTGCACCAAAGTGTTCCGGTGTGGAATGAATGATGGACGGATAGACAGGGGCACATCCCAGACCGATTAAAATCAGTCCCGGCAGAGCCGTAATCTGTCCAAACGGCAAAAATAACAATACAAGTCCTCCCGATATCAGTCCCGCTCCCAGCCGGATCATCTGCGTGTCATTCAGCTTCCATGTTAAGAATCCACTGAGTGCGCGGCCGACCGTGATACCGATATAAAACAAACTGGCAAATCCGGCCGCAGTCTCGGATGCAATACCCCACTGTAACACCAGATAACTGCTGGCCCATAACCCTGTTGTCTGCTCCAGCGCACAGTAGCAGAAAAAAGTGATCATCACTTCCTTTGCCCCGGGGATCCGGACAATCTGCCGCAAAGACAGGGGGCAGTCTGCGGCTGTCCCTGCTTCCTCATCCTGTTTCCCGGGTCCATCCTCATCTATTACGGACAGCTTTCCTTTCTGCCATAGAGGCAGACTGAAAAACAGTATGGCTGTCAGAATCATCTGAAGAACGGAAATACACAGATAGCCCCTATTCCAGCTTTGCCCATTGGATAATACAAATCCCATCACATAGGGGCCCAGGGAAGCACCTATCCCCCACATACAATGAAGCCAGCTCATATGACGGCTTGCATAGTGAAGGGCCACATAGTTATTCAGGGAAGCATCCACACAGCCGGCTCCCAGACCGTAGGGAACGGCCCACAGACACAATGCTGTATAAGAGTGACTGACAGAAAATCCCAACAGGGCAGCAGCCGTCATCAGCACGCTGAGTGCCGTAACCTTTCCAGTACCCAGTTTTCTGGTCAGACGATCGCTTTGCAGACTGGAAACTATTGTGCCTGCCGCAATAATCATGGAAATGCCCCCTGCGTAGGATACAGGCACAGCAAACTCCCGGTACATGCTCGGCCATGCAGAACCCAATAAAGAATCCGGCAAACCCAGGCTGATAAATGCCAGATAAATAATTGCCAACAGTAACGTAACCATCTTTCGTCCTCCTGTAACATTTTTATATCATAATAATATCGACAATGCTGACTTGAAACAATCTCATTCCGGACATATAATATAAAAAAACCGCCAGACAAAGGCGGTATGAAGGGAGATAGACATGGCACTGCAAGCATGTGGTCTGAATCTGAACCGAGGATTGAAAGAATTACAACCTCACGGCACTCTGGCTTTTCCCTGTGCCGGATATTCCGCTCTCTACACCGACAAGCCGGAAGATATCATCCCCTGACACTGGCACGAGGAAATGGAAATTGTCTATGTGACAGAAGGCTGTCTGGAACTGTTAAATATCCCCGACAATATACAGAGTCATGCAGGGTGCGGAGCAATTACTGCGCCAACCGGAATATAGTATTTCGCAGATATCACTTTCCTGCGGCTTCGACAGTCCAAGCAATTTTGCCAAATTGTTTAAGCGCTTTTATCATTGTACCCCACGGGAATACCGGAAAGCAAAGACAACACAGGAATCCTCCGTATCCCTTACACAATCCGCCGCACCGTAATAATATTCCGGTAAGTGGCGGAAGTGATCTTGATGCCTGTCCGCTCCGTGCTGGCATGTACGATCTGTCCGTTTCCTATGTAGATCCCCACGTGTCCGCCGTAGTAAATCACATCGCCCGGTTTTGCCTCCGAGTAGGATACTCCTGTGCCCACGGTAGACTGTGCATAAGAACTTCTTGGCAGGGATATACCATATTCTTTGAAGACCGACATCACAAATCCGGAACAATCCGCACCGTTGGTCAGGCTGGTACCGCCCGCCACATAGGGATTACCGATAAACTGACAGGCAAAGTCCGCAATCTGCTGACCCTTTCCGCCGCCACCGGAGGACGAAGGTTTTGATACCTCCTTATTGCTTTCAGAGGAATCCCGATCATCATCGTCATCATCATTTCCGCCCTCATTCTGCGCCTGCATCGTCTCCTGCTCTCTGCGCTGCCGTTCCTCTTCCTCCCTGCGCTGTCTTTCCTCCTCTTCTTTCCGTCTGCGCTCTTCTTCCTCCCTGCGCTTCCGCTCTTCCTCTTCCAGCTTCCTGATCTGGGCAGTCTCCTGCTTAATCCTGGCAGTATAGGTAGCGGCTTCCTGTCTGGCCTTGGCCAGTACATGGTTATAATTCTCATATTCTTCTTTTTTCTGCGCAAGCATCTCTTCCATATATGCCTGCCCTTCTTCCAGTTCTATCTTGGAGGTCTCCAGTTCAGACTTATCCTCCTCCAGCCTGTCCTGCAATGCCGCCACACGCTGCACCGTCTCCTCGTATTCTTCCAGAAGTCTGCGGTCGTACTTGTAGAGCTCTTCCACATAGTTTGCCTTGTTCACCATATCCCCCATGCTCTCGGAACCAAAGAACATTTGCAGATAGGAAAGCTCTCCCTTTTCATACATAAACTGAATCCGGATCTTCATGGATGCATACTGCTCGTCCTTATCCGCCACTGCCGCCTCATACTCCACCTGCGTGGCGGCAATCTCCGCTTCTTTATCTTCGATTGCATCCTCGATCAGATTAATGTCCGTCAGAATTGCCACAATCTCTGTATCCAGATCGGCAATCTCCTCTTCCACGCCCTCCTGGGCATCCTGGGCATCGGAAATCTTATCCTTGGTCTTATCCAGCTGGGACTGGTTTTTCTTAATATCTTCCTGTAAATCGGAGATAGTGGTAGCCGATATCGGTTCTACCACTAACAGGCACAATATAAAGGATAACAGGAAATACATCCCTTTTGTATATCTTTTCTTCATCGCCGTTTTCCGCCCACTACCGGGTCTCATTTCTTTTACAGTTCGCAGTTATTTACCGTTCTCGGGAAGGGAACCACATCCCGGATATTGCCCATACCGGTCAGATACATCACACACCGCTCGAATCCAAGGCCGAACCCTGCATGTCTCACGGAGCCGTATTTTCTCAGATCCAGGTAGAACTGATAGTCTTCTTTGTTCAGTCCCATCTCTTCCATCCTGCGCTCCAGAAGTTCCAGACTGTCCTCTCTCTGGCTGCCGCCGATAATCTCTCCGATTCCCGGCACCAGACAATCCATGGCTGCAACGGTCTTTCCATCCTCATTGAGTTTCATGTAGAAAGCCTTGATCTCCTTGGGATAATCGGTCACAAAGACGGGACGCTTAAACTCCTGCTCCGTCAGATACCGCTCATGCTCTGTCTGTAAATCACAGCCCCAGGATACTTTATACTCAAATTCATCATTATGCTTCTCTAAGATACTGATTGCATCGGTATAGGTCACATGGGCAAAATCGGAATTTAATACATGGTTCAACCGCTCAATCAGTCCTTTGTCCACAAACTGGTTAAAGAAATTCATCTCTTCCGGCGCATGTTCCAGTACATAACGGATCACATGCTTTAACATGGCCTCCGCCACCATCATATCGTCCGTTAAGTCCGCAAAAGCCATCTCCGGCTCGATCATCCAGAATTCCGCCGCATGTCTGGTTGTGTTGGAATTTTCCGCCCGGAATGTGGGGCCAAAGGTATATACATTCTTAAAGGCAAAGGCATAGGTCTCCACGTTTAACTGTCCGCTTACCGTGAGGTTGGTAGGTTTGCCGAAGAAATCCTGACTGTAGTCCACTTCCCCCTCTTTCGTCATGGGAAGGTTCTTCAGATCCATGGTCGTCACCTGGAACATCTCTCCCGCGCCTTCGCAGTCACTGCCTGTAATAATCGGGGTGTGCACATACACAAATCCTCTCTCCTGGAAGAAAGTATGAATTGCATAGGCAATCAGGGACCGCACGCGGAAAACCGCCTGGAATGTATTGGTTCTGGGCCGCAGATGGGAAATGGTCCGCAGATATTCAAAACTATGTCTCTTTTTCTGTAAAGGATAGTCCGCTGTGGAAGCTCCCTCCACCAGGATCTCCGCCGCCTGCATCTCAAAAGCCTGCTTCGCCTGCGGAGTTGCCACGATCTTACCCCTGGCAATAATCGCGGATCCCACATTCAGTTTGGATATGGCGTCAAAATTGGAGAGAGTGTCCCCATACACAATCTGCAAAGGCTCAAAAAAGGTGCCGTCATTGATCACAATAAATCCGAAGGTCTTGGAATCCCTGATACTCCTTACCCATCCGCCGACCGTTACTTCCTTGTCGATATACGCTTCCCTGTTACGATATAACTCCTTGATATCTGTCAAATCCATTTGCAATACTCCTGCCTTTCTTTCCTTAATCTATAATCGTCTCTGTATTCTGTATATTGCCATTCTCCATCAGGAAAGCCACCACCTTCTTACGCATCAGATCCTCGCTGATGTTCTCCCTGCTCTCTTCCTTCAACAGTTCTTCCTCCGAAGCGTATCCGTAAATCTCCACCATGGCGTCAATTTCCTGCTGTACCTCTTCCTCCGTAGGGGTAAGGCCCTCAATATCGGCAATGGCCTGATACATGATATAGCGCTGGGCCATCTCTGTTGCCGCCTTCTCGAACTCAGCCCGGTATCCTGCCTCGTCAAGCCCTGTGGTAGCCAACATATACTGCGCCAGCGTCATGCCGCTGTTGGCAGCCTGTCTGTTCTGTGTCACCTCAATGCTGTGCTGATACCGCTCCACCAGGCCTTTCGGCGGCTCTTTCTTAAACGTAGATTCCGCCATGATCGTACTGGACATAATCATCTCAATCTCATTTTCGTAATTGGCCACCGCGTTCTGATAATAAAGATCATAGACCAGATCCTTTAACTCCTGTGCTGTCTGACAACTGCCCACGCCCAGTGACAGTACCAATTCGTCCGTCAGTTCCGGCAGGATGCCGTTGACCGTTACATCAAACACCACCGGTGCACCGGACAGATCCGGATTGCCTTTATAAGGATCGGGAAAGGTCAGATCCAGACTCACCGTCTCTCCGACTTCGACCCCGATCAGTCCCTCCTCAAAGCCTTCGATAAACCGCCCGGAACCGATTGTCAGATTATAACCCTGCCCCGTACCGCCTGCAAAGGCCTCGCCGTCCTGGTATCCCACGAAGTCGATATTGACGATATCTCCTTCTTCAATGGCCCTGCCGGCCTCTTCCTTCGTCAGCATATTCGGTGTCAGATACTGCTGTTCTATATAATAATCCACCAGTCCATCCTGCACGGAAGGCGCTTTAGCAGACGCCTCGATTCCCTTATAATTGCCCAGTGTAACATAATCACCGGCCTTGATATCCTTAATAAATTCCTTGTCTCCGCAACCGGTCAGAAGTACCGCCGATACAAGCGTTGCTGCAAGTATACTTATTTTCTTTTTCATAATCTTCTCCTCGATCGTTCTGTTATTCTGCTCATAAATCCATATTACTATTTATATCACAAATCCCTGTTTCTTAAAAGAGTTTCTTCGGAAATTCTTGCGCAATACCGGAATCAATGATAAAATATCCATTACGTGAAGCAAGTAATTCGGGAGGTAGGATAATGAACACACTCACAATTGTTTTGTTGGTAATCCTGGCAGTCTTGATCGTTGCCGTAGTGGTACTATATTTCTTAGGAAAAAGAGCCCAGAAGAAACAGAGCGAACAGCAGGCACAGATTGATGCCATGAAGCAGACCGTATCCATGCTGGTCATTGATAAGAAACGGATGAAAATAAAAGATGCCGGTCTCCCGGCAATCGTCTTAGAGCAGACACCCAAGTGGCTGCGCGGTTCCAAACTCCCGGTCGTCAAAGCCAAAGTAGGTCCCCAGATCATGTCCTTGATCTGTGAGGAGAAAATCTTCGACTCCGTACCGGTCAAGAAAGAAGTGAAGGCCGTGGTCAGCGGCATCTACATCACGGATGTAAAGGGTCTGCATGGCAAACAGCCCGCCGCGGAACAGAAGAAAAAGAGCAAATTCAAACAGCTGGTAGAAAGAGCGCAGGAAAAGGCAGGCGCAAAACCCATAAAGTAAAGTAGTTTGCTTCGCAAGATAACAAATCGAGCAAGCTCGATTGCAAGATCCGCTCCGCGGACTCGGATAAGCAACAGAAGCTATATCACAGGGACTTCTAGGAAAACAGGGAGAAGTCCCTGTTTTCTTTGGAACAGATGTCTATTTTGATGTGGCAGTCGGAGAGGAACTCATAATTGATATCCAGGGCATAATCCACATCCACCACAATATTATCTTCCCGCTCGTCAATCTGTATCTTCTTGGTATCTATACCCACCAGAATCTGACCGAACGGCGTATTATAATTAGACATGTTCTTTTTGTTTTCCTGGAAGACCATGTGCACATTTACCAGCCCGTTGCGGGTCAGTTCCAGCATATGTTCGCTGAATTTGAGACGGTTCTTGGTAGGCTGGTTAAACCCTTCCGTAATCTCCTCATAAATCACATAATGCTTGTCATTTTTCTTATAATAGTCGCCAACCATGACCATCTCAATCTTGTCGGCGTTTTCTTCCCGCTGATCAAACTGCAGTCCCTGCAATGTCAGTAGTACTTCTTTCGTCATAGTAGTCCTTCCTTAACAGTCCTCATTCTTTACTAATATTCATCAATATGGATGACTTTGGCTGACAGGATGCCATAAGTCAGAATGGAATTGGCAAACCGCTGGAACTTATCCGCCGCATCACTGACAAAGAACCGGTACAGCTCCGTTCCAAGACCCGGTCTGTGTTCGCTCTCCAGCCCTTTGCTGATAAGCAGTTCCTTTAACTCCCTGGCTGTTTCGTAGGCCGGATTCACCAATGTCACCTTAGGCCCCATAATCCTGCCCACAGTGGAGCGGATCAGCGGATAGTGCGTACAGCCCAAGATCAAAGTGTCGATATCGCTGTCGATCAGCTCCGCCAGATACCGTCTGGCAATCTCATCCGTCACCGGATCCTCCCACAGTCCTTCCTCCACCAACGATACAAAAAGAGGACATGCCTTGCCCATTATCCTCACATGATTATCATTTTCTTCTATGTACCGGTTGTAGATACCGCTGCTGATCGTGGCCTCCGTGGCGATAACCCCGATCCTGCCATTCTTCGTGGCTTCGATGGCTGCCCTGGCTCCGGGCCTTACCACACCGATGATGGGAATGTCCACCTCCTGTTCCAGTTCATCCAGCGCATAGGCACTGGCCGTATTACAGGCCACCACGATAGCTTTCACTTCCTGGGTCTTCAGAAAGTTTACAATCTGTCTGGAATATTTCATCACCGTTTCCCGGGACTTATTGCCATAAGGCACCCGCGCCGTATCTCCAAAATATACAATCCGCTCGTTGGGAAGCTGACGCATAATTTCCCGCGCCACCGTCAGCCCGCCCACTCCGGAATCAAATACCCCAATGGGGCTGTTATGCCACTCTTCCTGTCCGTTCATCTTACTTTATATCCTTCCCTGCCACATTCTCTTCATACCACTCCAGAAATCTGCTCCTGATCACAATCTCATCTCCCGAAGCCTGCAAGAGACTCTCATAAACCTCTTCCCGTGTCATCCCCTGGAAATCTTCTGCAACCACCACCTGCTCAAAGGTCTCCTCCGTAAAACAGAGTTCCGGATATAATACACCCCACCAGGCTATTGCAAACATCGCCACCGCAAGGGTTCTCAATTTCTTCCACATATGATACACTCCCATCTGCCAGTCACCTGCTGACATTAAAAGTGTACCCACCATAGGTTATCTTATACGTTCCTGTCCTTCTTTTTCAGCTGTTGTTCCCGTTCCATGCGTATCTGTCTGATAATGGATTTCTCCTGATTGTCGATATGAAGCTTTGCCGCTTCCGCCGCCTTCTCCTTATCACCATGCAGAATACTTTCATATATCATTCTATGCTCGTTTACCAGATTATCATGACCTTTCTCATCCTTAATATATTCAAAGCGGTACCGGTACATCTGCTCCGAAAGGTTATTGATCAGCTGTATCAGTCTCTGGTTGCCCGTAGCCCGTACAATAATATCATGAAGCGCCACATCCGCCCCCGCGATCGTAGTCACATCCCCGGTCTTCGTGGCTTTCTCAAATTCGTCACAGGCCTGTTTCAACGCCTCTTTTTCCTCGGAAGTAATACGGTCACAGGCCAGTTCCACACAAAGCGCATCCAGTGCCCGCCGTACTTCCAGAACATCCTGTAAACTCTTCTCCGTAATCTGCGCCACCTCAGCTCCCCGCCTGGGAATCATTGTGACCAGTCCTTCCAGTTCCAGCTTGCGGATTGCCTCCCTGATCGGCGTCCTGCTGACGCCCAGCCGGTTCGCCAGATGAATCTCCATCAGACGTTCCCCCGGTTTCAGTTCTCCTGTCAGGATTGCCCTTCGCAGGGTATTAAACACCACATCACGAAGAGGAAGAAATTCGTCCATATTTACCGTAAAGTTGTCGCCCATATAGCCACGCCTTTCTTTTGCCCGATCGTCAGTTCATCTCTGCATTGTAGAATCCGGTCACAAATACCTGTCCGGCCAGGTTCTCATCTGCAATCATCTTCGCCGCCTCCGCCGCCTTTGTCCCGTCCGTGTAAATACCAAACACCGTAGGACCGCTGCCGCTCATCAACGCATTATACGCCCCTGCTCTGCACATCAGCTGTTTTATCTCTTCTATCACCGGATATTCCCGCACTGTCACGGTCTCTAACACATTGCCCATCCTGTCACAGATGCCCCGCAGATTCTTTTCGGAAAGTGCCTGCGCCATGCCGTCGATGTCCGGATGGTATTGTAGCTGTTCTGCATGAAGGTTACCATACACAAAAGCTGTGGACACATTGATGTCCGGCTTCGCCACTACCAGATGTGCATCCGGGGGTGCCGGAAGCGGTGTCAGGATTTCTCCGATCCCCTCCGAGAGCATAGTGCCTCCCACCAGACAGTAAGGAATGTCCGCACCGAGCTTCACTCCCAGATGCTGCAATTCCTCTACCGAATACCCCATATCAAAAAGCGTATTGATGCCCCGCATAGCCGCCGCCGCATCAGAACTTCCTCCCGCCATGCCGGCGGCAATGGGAATCCGTTTGGCCAGAGTGATCTTGACGCCTTCCGTAACCTTCTTTTCTTCCATCAGAAGGGCCGCCGCCCGGTAGATCAGATTATCCCGGTTTACAGGCAGTTCTGCATTATCTGTCTGTAAATAGATGCCCGGCTTAAAGGTTTTTTCCAGAAGCAGATCGTCATAAATATCCACTGTCTGCATGATCATCTTAACTTCATGATATCCATCCGGCCGGCGGCGCAGTACATCCAGTCCGATATTAATTTTCGCATAAGCTCTCTGTCTGATCTGCTGCATGTTGCCTCCATTTTAAATCATTCATACCAAAAATGCTTTTTCTAATTGCATTTTGTATACAAGGATTGTACTTAATTTTATACAATGCGCGGGGTTTTGTCAATATTGTCGGAGTTAATTCCGGTATGCAGCACCTTTGCAGTTACAAAAACCGACAAAAAATAATAAGCTTTGCACTTTATGGGCGCAAAACTTATTATGAAGCCACAAACACTGACATAGTTTGAAGTTATTGACAATCAAATATCCGGATATATTTTTACAGTGCAGATTTCAAATGGCCGCAATGTAATGTTCTCTTCTGCTGCACACTCGTCGATTGATTCCTCCAACAAATTGCAGCGCACCATTTTCCCAATTGCAAAATAAGATGAAAAAGCAAATTTTACAGTGCTCCCCCTACATTCATGCACACGTACAACCAGGCAGTCCTCCTTCTGCGCCTTTTTCACTGCATCTATCTGCACCGCCGAAGAGGATACTTCTACGACTGTTGTTCCCGTACACTTTCTGCCGGCAAAGACGACTGACGGCGCATTTAAATCCCCCGCCTCTTCCATCGTCTTTCCCTCCAGCACGTTCCCGCCGTGGGGCAGTAATGCATAAGTAAACTGATGTATTCCTATATCCGCCTGACGGTCCGGATATTTCGCACTTTTTAAAAGACTGATCTTCATGGCATTATCATAGACATTATATCCATATTTGCAGTCATTCAACAGACTGACCCCATATCCTGTTTCTGATATATCCGCCCATTTATGGCCGCACACCTCGAATCTGGCCATATCCCAACTTGTGTTGTAATGGGTCGGGCGTTCCACATAACCGAACTGTATATCATAAAGCGCTTTCACCACATGGATATTGGTATAAAAGGCTGCCTTCAGCAATCTGTGGCTTTCCTTCCAATCCACAGTTGTCACAAAATCAATTCTTCTGGAATCCCGGTAGACCTGCATATCCTGGCAGATCTGCGAATTTCGATAGCCATACGTAAATCTGAGCACCGCTCTGAGTGTTCCGTTCTCTATCACTTCCACCGGTTTTACCAGTCCTGCTCTTTCCTGTTTCTCCAGATAGAACAGATCAATGTCCCAGGCATCGTAGTTCAACGGCTTATCCTCAAATACTTCCAGTACATTTCCATACTGTCCTTCTTCCAACACCTGTCTTTCCTGTTCCTTGTCAAAGAGACTGCAAATCCTCCCATCCTCCGTCCATACAATCACATAAAAGGGCGTCTCCAGTCTTCGCCTGCCCAGGTCGATCACAAAAGATTCCTGCTCTTTCTCCATCGTGGCTGACGGCCGGAAATATATCTGCTTCATCTGATATGGCTTTGTCTGCGTCAGGACGCAGTATCCACCGGACATTCTCTGGGCCGGAAGGATACCTTCTTCTGCCTCAAAATATCCTTCTTCCTCTGTATGGATACAGACAAGCCCTTTTCCTGCCATTCCGGAAGATGAATAAATTACAAATGCATTTTCCTCTTCCTCCAGAATGGCATCTGCTGCCTCTTTTTGTAATGTATCCAGACATCTTCCCGCCTGTTCATAGTTTCGCAGGGAATCCTCATATACCTCGCCCACAGACGATCCCGGTATAATATCATGAAACTGGTGCAGCAACACGCATTGCCATATCTTATCCAGCATCTCCTGGGGATACTCTGCTCCCAGAATCCAGGCCTGTGCACATAAATTTTCCACCCCGGTAAGGCAGTTTTCCATATGCCGGTTCATCTTCTTGTTATATGCCTGGGATGTATATGTCCCCCTGTGATATTCCAGATAAAGTTCTCCGTTCCACACCGGAACCCTGCGGTCTGTCTTCTCCACAGCCTCATGCAGCTTCCGGAAAAAATCGCCTGCCTTTTTTGTTTCCACATGGGGAAGGCCGGGAATTTCATTCATCTTCCTGCGCATCTCGAGCATATCCCTGGTGACACCGCCGCCGCCATCCCCAAAGCCATACGGAAGAAGCACCTCTGTGCTGATATCTTTATTCTTAAACTTTCGATAGCTTCCAAGTACCGCAGAAGGCATCATCACGCCATTATAGGTAACTCCCGTGGACATATCCTGGCCCTCTGATGGAGTGGTAATAAAATAAGTCAGCACCCGGCTGCCGTCTATTCCCTGCCACCAGAACAGATCATTGGGCATTTCATTGTACTGGTTCCAGCTTATCTTGGATGTTATAAAAGTGGAAATGCCGCACTGTTTTAAGATCTGCGGAAGCGCCCAGCTATATCCAAACACATCCGGGAGCCATAGATATTCACACTTTTTACCAAATTCATCCTCCATAAAATGAATCCCGTACAGGAACTGGCGCACCAGGGATTCTCCCGAAATCAGGTTACAGTCGGCCTCCACCCACATACCGCCTTCCGGCTCCCATTTATTCTCTTTAATCTTCTCCTTTATCCGGGCATATAACGCAGGGTTATCTTCCTTGACAAACTGATACAGCTGCGGCTGCGATTGCAGGAAAATATAATCCTCATATTCCTCCATCAGGTGCAGCACCGTCGAGAAAGAGCGCTGCGCCTTCTCTCTGGTATGCTTCAATCTCCACAACCAGGCCATGTCAATGTGGGTATGGCCAATACCGTATACCGTCACGGAACTCTTTTTCGGCCTGTTGGCCAATTCTGATTTTAACTTTTCCAATGCCCGTTCCACGGACGCATAAAAGCAGTCACCCTCATCCCAGACAATTTCATAAAATGCCCGGTCCAGCGTAAGAAGCAAATTCATCCGGTCCGTATTATCCTCCTCAAGCAGGGGAATCGTCTTTATCATGGCCTCTGCATAAAAATATAATTCATCTGCCGCCTCATGCAGATAGACAAGCTCGGCCTGCTTTATCTGGTGATAATAGCAGTCTACATTCTCTGCGCTCCCCAATCCGGTCCATACAAGAAATGTCAGCCGGATTTTCTGATCAGACATGCCATGAAATACGACTTCATTATGAAAGGTATCCACTCCCTGACAGGGTTGCCCGTCCACATACAAAAGCGATTCAAACCCGCCGATAAATCCGTCCGACGTTTTTCCGAAATTAAATAGTCCGGCCACTTTGCAGCCCTCTTTTGTCGGAAGAAGTGCGACCTCCTTCTCCAGCCACATATACCGGTCCTGTCCGGTAAAGAAATCGCCAATATGCATTTGCCTGCCTTCGATCTTATCCGGTATCTTACAATACACCTCATCCTTTGAGAGCCCGCCATCCATCGCCGTAAACGGCGCGATGGTCTGATGTCCGAAATATCTCCGGCTCTTCAATTCTTCCATTCTCTTCTGTAGTTTTTCCAATGTAAAAAACATATCCCGCATATTATTTCCTCTTATAATAATCTACCCAGTACTCGGCCGCTCTTCTTTCCACGCGCACGGTGTTCAGTTCATCCGCCAGACGACAGATCTGTTCATCTGTCTCTTCCAGGAATTGTTTATAAGCTTCTTCGTCCACCCTGCAATCCTGCTCCCGTTTTTTCTTCTGTGTGTAGATGGCAGAGAGTCTTGCTTCCAGTGCCGTCCTGTGCCATATCTCCATATGCAGTTTCAAAGCCGCCAGCCGGTATTTTTCTTTTCCGCTTTCCTTCTTTGCCTGTTCCGCTAAATAGAGGTCTTTTTGCCTTGCATACTCGGCCTCTGTTTTTTCGACACGCGCCATTTCCCGTTCCACATCCTGCTGTGTCACAATTTCCGGGAATGGATACGCCTGATATTCCCTCCACTTTCTGTCATCATCCTGCTTATCACAGATAACAGCCTCTTTCAGACAAATCTGCTCCCCGACAGGCTTTTGGGGGATGATACGCAACGATACGACCTGAAAAGGTCTGATATCCAACTGCGCGATTCCTTCTGTAAGCACAAGCTCCTTCTTTTCTTCCTCTGCAAGATTAGTCTCATATATCCTTTCCACGCAATCATGGAATACCAGCCGCACGCTTTCTGCCTGTTTTCCCACATGAAAAAGTCTGAGAATAATCCCATTCCCGTCCTGTGCGCTTTTTACCGCAGTCACACGGATATCTCCTTCTGTCTCCAAATGTACAAAAGAATAATCCGCGGAAAGAGCCCCTTCATGAACCGTCGTACTCACTACCGGAATGGACCTGTTCATTTCTTCAGCTCTCTCCAACAGCCTTCCTTCCCCGGCGCTGCCCTCAAACAGACAAATCCCGTAATGAAATTCCATGTCACGCAGACACTGGGCCTCCGGCGTGAATATTTCAGGCCCGGCATCCCCAATCCTCGTATGCAGATCCGTTCTCGCAAGCCACCCCACAGACCGGAACAATGTCAAGGCAACGGTAGTGTCCTCCGGCAGTACCTCATACTCCGGCAGCCCTCTGTTCAGAATACAGACACCATCCTGTCCGTCTGTGACCGCCACGAAATCCCTCTGGGGAAATTGGGTGATTCCGCTTCTTTCCCTCGCGCCTATCACAATCCGTTTTACATCTTCCGGCATGTTGTCATTGTCAAAGGATTCCGGAATGATATCATGCCGTGTCAGGGCAAACTGTGTCTGGGCATAAGAATATTGCGTGTGAACCCCCGTGGGAAACATCACACGGATACGGTGATCCCTGCACCGATTCCGGATCAATGTCCGAAACCGTATGATTCTGCTGTCTTTTTGCAATGTCATATATACCGTAACCGGTACAATTTCTTCCTCCCGGCTCCGTTCCATACGGGTTTCTGAAAGCTGTGCCGGAAGCCTCCACTGATACTGCACCTTTACCACCGTGCGCAGGGGCCCCTCCTCCACAAGGAAAATCTCTGGCTCTTCTTCCAATGTGGTTCTTGGCACATCCCCTGTAATATCCGAATAATTATACTCGTCTCCGCCATCGGCACAGTCTTCCAGATATCCCAGATTGTGATACACCTTCCTACTTTCCTTATCCGTCATGGAAAATGTACCATTCTTATGAAATGCGACACGAACATATTGATTCTCTATCACAGGATATTTTCCAGGCTTCGCGCTTACTTCTCCATCTGTTTCCCGAAGTCCGTCTGCTCCCTGTACAGGTCTGTCATAAACTCCCAGTGTCCGGTAGCCATATGCCGGAATCATTACTTCCACAACGATACCATCGGCTGTCTTCTGCCACTGATATTCCCTGCCCTTTTCATCCAGAATCTGCAATTCACGGGAATCGGACATGCAAAACATAACCTGACGCCTCTGCTCTTTTAAAGTGGTGTTAAATACATGATATACTCTTTGTGCCCTGGCAAACATCCTGGTATCAATCTTAGCCGCCAGTTTCTGAACAATTTCATACAGACAGCTGCCTATTTCCTTTTGCACCCTGGCAAACCGTATTTCCATATCTGTATGCACATCATCCACACTCACCCCGCAGATACTGTCGTGCGGATGATTCTTTAACTGCAATTTCCATATTTCATCCACTTTGGAAAGCGGATAATCATCCCCTGCTAAAAGTCCCATAATCCCGAGCGGTTCCAGCATTTCCTCAAGTTTGCGCTGTACCATATCGTTCTGCATTTTCAGATACATACGGGAGGATAGAATACCCGGAAATACCGAGATATATCTGCCACTGTATAAAGGCCCGGACAATTGGGGGATTTTTGTCTCTTTGATTCCCTCAATCACCGCATCCATATACTCATCCGGTATACTCTGACACACCTGGTATTGTTCCGTATCCGCCCGCCCCTCTTTGATATAAGGCAGAATATCATCCGGTTCCATCTCCTGGTCATATCCATTCATCAAAAGCACATGATCCGTCTGGGCAAAGCCCTGAATTTTATCCGCTTCATTGATAATCCGTCCCTGTACCTCTTCCGGATAAGAGGCAAGACGCATCCCATTCCTGTAACTGCTCAACAGATAAACACATGGAAGACTTGTTCCATTCGGCGATGCCCAGTAAAATTCCGAGCAAATCTTCTCCGGGGGAAAGGCCGGCCCCCGCCAGACCACAATTCCGTTCATTCCGAATTGTTCATGAATCTGACAGGCCTGTGAAATCTGCCCGAAATTATCAAGCAGCCAACCTGTTTTCGATCCGCCGTCCAATTCTTCTGCTATCGCCCTGCCATACAGTAGATTTCTAATCAGGGCTTCCTCACTGACCAACTGCCAGTCCGGCTGTAAATAATAGGGCCCGGCAATGATTCTTCCTTCCCGTACATATTTCCTTACGGTATCCATAAACGCATCCATACTTTGTCCGCCCTGCGCCTGAAGCTGTGCACAGCAGTCATCTATAATCGAGGTCTGCCCGTCCAGGACAAACCGGTAATCCGGCTCCTTTTCCAACATCCGAAATAAATTCTCAAAGAAAACCGGTATCCAGCGATTGACATACTTACTGCTCAGATACCATTCTCTGTCCCAATGTGTGTGTGAAATAATATGTATCTTTTTTTTCATAACCTGTCCTCTGCCCTGTCTGTTATTTGCCTGCTTGGCATATCTCCCCATAACCCGCAAAAGGATAATCAATCACGATACGCCCCTCCTGACAATCCCCGATGCCGCTGTATAAATCTGCCCTGCCGTCTTCTCTCATCACAATTCCGGAAGTAAAGGCACAGTCTGTCAATGTTGGAACCTTTGCCGGCCCTTCCGGATAACATTTCCTGGTTCCTATGATCTTCTCTTCCAGAACCTTCCGTGCCACAGGATCAAAAACAAAGGCTGTGTTCATATAAATGCTATTGCCATCCTCTTTATAACACTTGTGACCGATAACGCCGATTAATCCCGTATCCAGCAGGTAGCACTGGTTACACCCGCCCCATTCGCCTTCAGCAAATATTCCCTCTATATAGGGTGCTGATACAATCACTTCCGCTGTCAGTGACGCAATATCATCAATCACCGTAAAGCCAATCATGGACTCGCAATGATACTGCTTCATGATTTCTTCATCTCTCGGCCGCGAAAACACACCAATCTTCCCATCTGCCATAGGAACAAGCCGGATATCCTTCATATAATCCGGTCCTGTCGTATAATACCGAAGATCGAACAGATTTTTTCCCTGATAAAAATACCCATAATAAGTCTGAATCTCTGACGCACTATATCTTACATGTGTCCCTCCCATTACCAAAATTCCGTCAATTATGGTGATATAGGGGTCCTCCAGTTGATACCAGGGTGCGTCCGCAACAAGTGACCATACATCCTTATCTGTATTCACAAAGAGTCTCACCCAGGACCTGGCCCACTCATTGCGCCTTTCCACCCTGCCAAACAGATACTGCTTTCCCTCATACCAGAAGGGAATTGTCGTGTTATACACATCACAACCGTCAACACCCACAAACTGCAAAGTGCTGCTTTCATAAATTCTGCACTGTGTCTCAAATATTTTTTTCTTTTCTATCAGATTCATCTTTTCCATCCCTTCTCTCTAACCTTTTACGGCACCCGCCACCATACCTTTGATAATCTGCTTGGAAAATGCAAAATAAAGTATGATTGCCGGCAAAATAGCCATAAACATGGCTGCCATCATCTGCGGATAGTCCGTGGAATACTGTCCCTTAAAGATGGTAAGCCCCACGGATATGGTCTTTAATCTTTCATCACTGAGCAGAATCAGCGAATAGGTAAATTCATTCCACAAAGAAAAAAACTGTATAATTCCTATGGTTACCAGGATTGGTTTACAAACCGGCAGAATAATCGAAAATAATGTTCTGGAAAAACTGCTGCCGTCAATTGCTGCCGCCTCCTCCAGTTCCCTGGGGACATTCTGCACATAACTTTCCACCAGAAACACCGAGATAGGAATCCCAAATGCTGTATAGGGGAAAATCAGTGTATACCAGCTGTCTCCCAGACCGGTTTTGGTAAACAATATATACATGGGAATCATAATGGCATGTATCGGGATCAACATTCCCAGCAGGAAATATGAATACAGCAGCTTCCTTCCCTTAAAATCAAACCTGGCCACAAAATAACCTACCACAAATCCAATCAATAGAATAAGAATCAGCGATAAAAAGGTGTTTCTGGCTGTATTTTTCATCCATAAAAGCATATCGCTCTTTTGCAGAACATTGATATAATTGCCGAAATTCAATGTTGAGGGGAGCGCTATGGGATTTTCAAAAAATTCACTTTTAGTCTTCATGGAACTATAAAAAAGCCAGACTGCCGGAAAGATACAGGTGATGGAAAATATCATCAGAATAAGGTTTATAATTATTTTCCCCGACATATTCCCGTGATATGATTTTTCCGTAGTATTTCTTTTACGCATATCTCCCTACTCCTTTTCCTTTGTTATTTGACCCATAACAAACCTGATCACACCGACAAACACAAGGCTTATCACAAGTATGCCGATGGATACCGCACTTCCATATCCCATTTTCTGGGATAAAAAGGACGTTTTGTAGGCATACAGTGCAACTACCTCAGAAGCCGTTCCCGGTCCTCCTCCTGTCAATGTCCAGATATGGTCAAATGCTTTCATGTTTCCGGCAATACACAGAGTAATACATACGGTGATCGTATTCTTAATTAATGGAAGCGTAATATGCACTGCTTTCTTCCACCCTGTTGCCCCGTCAATCTCAGCCATCTCAAAAATAGAAGAATCAACACTGGCAATGGCAGAGACAATAATGATCAGATAATAGCCCACATATTGCCAGATCAGGGGTATCGTCACCAGCAGGACGACTATCTTTTCGTTGGACAGCCATGGCTGCACTTTATCTTTCATACCTGTTGCTTTCAGCAGCGTGTTAATCAGTCCATAATTATAGTCATAAATCATCGACCAGATAAAACCGATAACCACCGCACTTAAGACAGACGGAAAGAAGCTTACGGTCCGATGAAAGCTTTTCAGCTTTGCCACTCTGGACTCCAGAAGCATCGCAAAAATAAACGCAAGCCCGATCTGACCAATCGCACAGAAAACAATCAAAAACAAATTGTTACCGAGCGCTTTAAAGAATCGCTGATCTGTCATTAATGTCCTGTAATTCTCAAGCCCTATAAATTTCTTTGCCGTGCCTCCCGACCAATCAAAAAAGCCATAATACGCTGCCACCACAATCGGTACGAATACAATGAATGTATACAACAGAAATGACGGAAGTATGTAGGCCGCAAAAGTGAGCGGGCCCGGCTTTAACCGATTTTTCATCACATTATCCTCCATAATTCAGCCTTGCAGAGTCCCAAATTGCCGGCAATTCAGAAAGGGCGCCCTCAAAAGCCATCTGCTTACCAAAGGCTTACTGAGACGCCCCTACTGACTGCTCCTCATTTACAGTTTCTTACTTACCAATACTTTCCAGTTCTGCCTGAATCTCTGCCGCTACCGTCTGTGCATCCTTTGACCCATTCATTAATTCCTGTACATCGGAATTCATAACTTCAATGACAGATGCATCCATCAGAATGTCATAAATCGGTGTCAGCTGAACATCCTGCATTAACTTGATGTATTCCTGTGTAGCAGGCGGGAATGTGGATACGTCAACACCTTCTACAACGCTGGGTGCCACAAGCCCGTATTTCTCTGTCAAGAATACAGAATACTCATAACCGCCAAGATGCATTAACAGATCTTCTACAAGGGCCGCCTTTGCAGAATCTTCCTGAGGCGCCATTCCCATATACCAGCCGCATCCGCCGGATGTGCTGTTAGCCGCACCTTTACCGCCGTCTACCGTAGGAAGAACTGCAATCTTTGTGTTTGCCTTGACTTCCTCTGTGGCATTTGCATTAATATTGGCCAGACTCCAGAAACCGTTGATCATTGCTGCCGCCTGCCCCTGGTTATAAAGTTCTGCTGCCGGGCCAGTCGGAGAGGTATTAAAATCTGCATTAAATGCGCCTGACTGTGCCATATTCTGAAGATGCTCCAGCGCGCTTACAAATTCCGGATCTGTGAAAGAAGACTGTCCGTTATTTGCGATAATATTGTTTGTCCACTCATTGCCCGTATATCTGTCGCCCAAAGCAGAAAGAATACAGGATTCTGCTGGCCATTTATCCAGGTTTCCTAAAGAAAACGGGGTAATTCCCTTTTCATTGAATTTATCGACCGCATCATAAATCTCGTCCCAGGTAGTCGGAAATTCAGAGTAACCGATTTCTTCCCACATAGGTGCATTGTAGTATACCAAAGAAGATACCGAGAACTGAATCGGCACACCATAAATTTCATCGCCGACAGTTGCCGCATCAAAAACACCTTCCCGGAACGCATCTTTATGCTCATAAGAATCTATGGCCCCCGACATCGGTGCAAGCAGATCGCTTGCTACAAAATTCTTAAACCAGGAACCTTTCACGCAGAACAGATCCGGCATATCGCCAACGGCCGCCTGCGCCTGAATCTTCGTCTCATAATCTGCTGTTGCCAAAACAGACTGTGTGATCTTAACATCCGGATGTTGTGCCTGCCATTCTTCCAGCATCGTATAGAATCCATCATAGTCCGCTGTCTCGGCACGCTGTTCCTCAATATTAAAGTGAGTAATGGTGATTTCCACCTGCTCATCGCCTGCCGGCTGCTCCGCCTGCTGTTCTGCCGGCTGCTGCTCCTGTTTCGCCTGTTGGGTCTGCTGTTCTCCCTGGTTGTCTGTACTTGTTGTTTCCCCGCCGCCGCACGCTGCGAGAGACATAGCCAGTACGGATGACATCAATACCGCCACTAATTTCTTTTTCATGTTTTGCTCCTCCCTTTGTATGTTGTTTTTGTTGATAGGCTTATTATAGTTTTTCTCAATTTTTAAAAAAACCTGATTTCTTGTCCACTTTTATCCTGAAACAACATATTTTTTGTTTATCCGCAATATACTCTTTTCTGAATATCCTTTTTTTTTGATAAATATCCTCTGTTTTTTACCTGGTATCCTTAATCTGTTGTTTATTCCCAACTTTAATATGGGCACAGCTATTTTTCTTGCAGTTTTTGTTGTATAATTCATTCAATATGTTTCAAATATATCGTTTCTTCATAAACTATTTTTTAAATTTAATTTATACAGTAACAGGAGGGCGGCAGCGTGCGGAAACAACTATTATTTCTATTTGTCTGTTTCGTGACCATTCCGGTAATCATCATCTATTCGGTTGCCACGGCTATTTTTAACAGGAAAGCCGATGAGAATTTAACAAACATCTACAGCAATGATATTAAAAGTATTGCCTCCATTGCCGAAAGCTATTTCTCTGAATCCCTGGAACTGACCATGTACCCCCTTTTGGAGAGTAATTTATATAAATATCTGTCTACTCCGTCTGACAATGAAAACTTTATTAACATTACAACGCAGGCAAATACCATATTGAACTCATCCCCTTATGTATTTGGCGGCAACCGCGGCGTCGTCCTGCAAAAAACAGATGGAAATCAAATAGACACCCATTCCAATTATCTGACAAGCGGCCACATCACCGGGCAGCAGATAGAAGAAGCCACACGCCTGAACGGGAAATGCTATTGGGAATATAAAACAAATAAATCAACACCCCAGTTTTCCATTACACGCCTGATGAAATCGAAGACAAACTTACAGGTTCCGCTTGGTTATATCCGCGTATCCATCAGCAGTCTGGAGCTGCGTAACAACATCCAGAACTCCATGATGGACAAAAACTCCTGCTATTTTATTATGGATTCGGCAGACAACATTCTGTTGTCAACTAACAGCGGCTCTGATTATGATAGCGTTTTAAGTCAATATGATTTTGAAACATTACAGCAATTGGCCGAAAGCCGCCTGAATACGGTTTTAGATGATCAATATTTTATTTCTGCCTATAATATTAAAAACACACCGTATCTGATAGGAAGTATTCACGTGTCAGGTATGCTTACTTCCACCAAAACCACGCTTACCAATATCCTGACCGTGACAGCTCTGCTTACCGCATTTTTCTTTGCGCTGCTGGCTTTGATTTTTTCCAACCGGATTGTCCGCCCGATTCAGGAATTAAGTCATAAAATGGATTCTATTTCCAACGAGAATTTCTCCGTAAGGGCAGAAGTCCATGGACATGACGAAATCGCCATGCTGGCAACACAGTTTAATAAGATGAGTGAACGGTTAGAATATCTTTATCGACAGGTATACATGCAGGAAATTGAGTTAAAGCAATCGCAGCTGCTGGCTTTGCAGTCACAGATCAATCCACATTTCCTGTACAATACGATGGATACCATCTACTGGATGTCCAAGACAGGAGATACGGAAGGCGTCGAACATATTGTGTCCAACATGTCTTCGCTCTTAAGACTGACCTTTACACCAAACGGTAATAACACAGGCACTCTTGCTGAGGAATTGGAACATTTAAATCATTATGTGGCAATACAACAGATCCGCTATGGAGACAGTGTAAATTTTGAACTGCAATATGAAGAAAAATTTCAACAGGAAAGCGTTCTCCGCTTTTTACTACAGCCGCTTGTGGAAAATGCTTTGACCCATGGCCTGAAGAATTGTCCCAATGAAGTGATAATCGTTAAAATATACCGGCAGGATACATGCCTGATTTACCGTGTTATGAACACAGGAACCCCTTTGGATCTGGAATTGATACCCAAATTGTTAAGCTCCACCAAAACGGAACAAAAGGGATTCGCACTCAAGAATATTGACCGGAGATTAAAACTAAAATATGGAGATGAGTATGGGCTTAAATATATGATTGAAGGTGCTTATAACATTTTTGAAATCCAACAGCCCATCTTTAGGTGAACCTTATGATAAAACTATTAATTGCTGATGATGAACCCTTCATCCGAAAAGGAATCCGCACTGCTATTGCATGGCAGGAACACAATATTGAAGTAGTTGGCGAAGCGTCCAATGGAAAAGATGCTCTGCAATTGGCGCTGCAATTAGAACCGGATATCATTCTGGCCGATATCCAGATGCCGGTGCTGACCGGACTCGAACTTGCGAAGCAGGTTCACATTCTGCTGCCGCAGACAAGGGTCATCATTCTCTCCGCATATGGCAGCACGGAAAACCTGACCTCTGCTATTGAAACAAAGGTCAGCCGCTTCGTATTAAAAAACGCCAGCTGCTCTGATATTTTAGATAATGTCCTTGCTGTATGTAAAGAAATCGAACTTAGTCGGGAAGCTCTAAAAGACTATACCCACCTGCATAGTATCTATCATGAGAATCAGCAGCTTATCAAATCTACCATGGTAATCCGCTATCTCACAAACCAGATGTCTTTTTCGGATTTCCAGGCCAAAATCCAAAAGGAACAGTTCAATCTGACCGGTCCCTATTATGCACTTCTGGCAGTTAAGTGTCCCTCATCCGATGACTGGCAGTCTATCAATGCATTTAAGGTCGCCTTTGCCGAATATCACCCATTTGCGCTTTTTATGGAAGACTCCAAACTTGTCATGCTGTTAAACACGGAAAAAGAAGGAATTTCCGATGTGACACTGGATCTGCTCCTTCCGGAAATCAAACCATATTTTTCTTCCAATCAGCTTGTACTCATCAATGGACTGGAAAGCATTGGGGAATTTCCGATAGCTTATACCACTATCAACAACTGTCTTGATTACTGCTTCTGGAATACAGAACAGGATTATACCATCATTACACCTGCTTATACACTGCAAAAGACAGAGGACGACAAATTCCCCGGACAGGAGAGAGACATTATCTCTGCTCTTCTATCCGGCAACAACAAAGCCATCGAGGACTCCCTGGGCCAATATTATGATTTCTGTAGAAATGCGCCTGTCTCAAAGAGCGTATTCCTCGATTCAGTCAGGCGCCTGATTCTGCTCATATCCTCCATTCGCCCGGAAGATATTGATGCAGACTCAGCCATTTCTTACCTGTATGAACTGGAAACCCCTGATGAAATCATGCAATACCTGGAAAGTCTGATCCTGCCAAATCTTTCTTTCCAGGCACAGATGCCCCGGGTAGTAGATGCCCTGTCGTATATTAATCTGCATTACGATGAAGATATCATGCTCAATGATGTGGCACAGGCAATCGCCCTCTCCGCAGGGTATCTCAGCCGTGTTTTTAAAGCTGAGACCGGTTACTCTTTTAAAGAATATATACACCGCGTCCGTATCGAAAAGGCTAAGGAACTGATTGCCACCACGAACATGAAATACTACGAAATTGCAGAAAAAGTAGGCTACAAGGAATATAAATATTTTGCCACCTATTTTAATAAACTTTGCGGATGCAGTGCCAAAGAATATCGGAACAAATGTATTAAGGACTCTATACCGGATTAATCACCGAATGATTCAGGGCACGATACCTGCTTGGCGTCATTCCATAATTCTTCTTAAACAGCTGGTTGAAATGAGATACATTATTGAATCCACATTCCAGCATGATATCCAGAATGGATTCGTCTGTTGTTTCCAGAAGAATTGTGGTCTGCTCCAGCCTGATCCGATTAATATATTCCGTTGGCGTTACATGATAATACTTTTGCATACAACGTGTTAAATGTTCCTGGGTTTTGCCTGCTATTTCTATAAATCTCTCCAGTCCATCCAGATAATTCTTATCCTGCCTCATTCTCAGACATGCCTGTTCCAGCCACTCCGGAACACTCTCTTCATATTCCTGCCTGCTATGCAGAACCAGGAGACAATCCAATATAATACTGATTACCAGATCTTTTCTTTCCAGCAGGGACAGGCTTGTCTTATCTCTTGCCAGAAATGCCATCTTGGACTGGATGGCAAGTTCCATTCTGGACGGCAAGTGTGTCTCCACGCTGTTCCCACTTTTCCTGGTATCAAAATAAAGATCCGCTATGGCTTCCGCTTTCTGAAAAATGCCGTCGGAAAAAGCCATATTCACAAACTGCGCCTTCTTACAGTTCCCTTTCTGAAAGCAATGCTCATCCTCCGGCCTGACAAAATAAAGATCGCCCTTTTTCATCACACTCTGCCTGCCATTGATCAGATGACATACTTCCCCCTCCTCTATCAGAAACAGTTCAAAAAAATCATGTGTGTGCTGATAGGTCATTGTCCCATCCTTTAAAACTGTTTCCCCAATATGAAACCCCATCCCGTGAAATATATTTTCCGCCTCTAATCTGACTCCCATATCCGTCCCCCATTGCCCATAAAATTTTTCTTTAATATCAATATACCATACATATTATCACATTACTATAGGACATGTATCAATATATGATATATGATGATAGCAAATCAACTACCCTGTAATATATGAAAAAGGAGGCTGACATCCATGTTCACAAATTCAGAAAAAATCCAGCATATGATGCATTTCACCAAAACATACGAAGAGAACAGCCATAATATCTATCTGCGGGAGGCACGCTGTCTGGAAGCACAGTTTTCTTATCTTATGCTCCCAATACGTTCAGAAGATTTGTTCGTTGGCCGCAAGACAGAACTCCCCATAGGATTCTGGGCACAAAATTCATACGGAACGGTTGGCTATTACTGCGATGTTCCATCCTTACTTGCCTTAAAGGAGGATACCGCCCTTTCCGAAAAAGAGCTTCTTTCCATTGATTACCTGATTCAGTTCTGGAAGGGAAAAACCACCGATGAGAAGATACGTGCACAGTATACCCCCGATCAGAATAAGTATCTGAGTCATGGCGATTTTGAAATAGAAGCCGGAATTGGCTGGCCCCTTTACCGAATGAGCGGCGCACAGATGAATCCGGAAAAGCTGCTGAATAAGGGTATCTGTGGAATCATCGAAGAAGCAGAAAAGCTTCGTTCCGGGAATCCTGATTTCTATGATGCCGTCAAATCAGCCATGCAGACCTTACAGACAATCTGCCTTCGCTATCGCCAGGAAATACTGAATCAAAAAGATCTTTGCAAAGATACACAGCGTCTTAAGGAACTATCCAATATGGCGGACAACCTGGAAGAAATCGCTTGCCGTACACCGAAATCTTTCTGGCAGGCCGCACAGTTAAGCTATCTGTTCTATCTGCTTTCCGGTACCTATAATTATGGACGGATGGATGAATACCTGGGAAGCTATTATACCCATGACCTGGATACCGGAACGATTACAGAAGAATGGGGATTATCTCTTTTAACAAGCCTGTGGAAGCTGATCATTGAACGCAATAATATCTTTGACGGCCGCATCATCCTGGGCGGAAAAGACCGGAAGAATCTGGAATATGCAGACCGCTTTGCCCTCGCAGCCATGGAAACTTCGCGTCGTACCAAGGATATCCTTCCCCAGCTCACCCTCCGGTGCTATACCGGCATGAATGAGACCGTGTATCAAAAAGCACTGGAAGTCATCGGCGAAGGTACTACCTTCCCGATGCTCTATAATGATGATGTGAACATTCCGGCAGTGGCAAATGCCTTTAACCTTCCCACGGATATTGCTCAGGAATATGTTCCTTTTGGCTGCGGTGAATATGTCATTTATAACAAAAGTTTCGGCACCCCCAGCGGCGCAATCAACTTTTTGCAGGGCCTCAACGCAATGATTTATGATGGGGAAAAGAATTATCTGGAAGAATGTCCTGACTTTGAAAGCTTTTATGCGGCATACCTGTCTGACATGCAGCATATCATTGAACTCCTTGCCTTACAGGAACGGCAGGAATATGATGTATGCGCCGCTGACGCACCGTATCTGTTTTTCAGTATCCTGTTTGATGACTGCCTGGAGCGCGGCAAACCGGTATTCGATGGCGGCGTACGCTATTTAGAAGGAACCCTCGAGGGGTACGGCAATACCAATACCGCTGACAGCCTGACTGCCATCAGAAAATATGTATATGAAGAAAAACTGATCACACCGCAGACAATGGCCGAAGCACTGAAACATAATTTTGAGGGCTATGAAGAAATCAGGACAATGCTTCTGGCTGCGCCCAAATACGGCAATGATGATGACACGGCGGATTCCATGGCAGTCCGTTTTCATGAAGATATCAGCAACATCATCCGCAACAGCGCCAGGAAGGCTGATTTACACTCTTACCTGATGGTGGTGATCAATAATCACATGAATACCACATTCGGTATGACTACCGGTGCTTCTGCCGATGGTCGTCCCGGCTATTCCTATATGGCCAATGCAAATAACCCCACCGGAGGCTGTGATACCAATGGCATCACAGCCATGCTGAACTCTCTCGTAAAGCTGACTCCGTCCTTACATGCAGGCTCTGTACAGAATATGCGCTTCAGCAAAGAAATGTTCACCAGACTGCTGCCCAAAACGAAAGGTCTGTTAGCCGCTTATTTCAAAAACGGCGGCGCACAGACAATGATCACTGTGCTGAACCGTGGCGATCTGGAGCGTGCCATGGAAGAACCCGAGAAATATCAGAATCTGATTGTCCGTGTCGGAGGATTCAGCGCACGTTTTGTAGAACTGTCCCACAATGATCAAAAAGAACTTTTAAGCAGAAACACTTACTAAAACCAGGATGCCATAGGAGGAGGAATTTGTGATGAATGATTTAAAAACAGGTATGATATTCGATATACAACGCTGTTCTATGTATGACGGCCCCGGCATCCGGACAACCGTATTCCTGAAAGGATGCCCCCTGTCATGCAAATGGTGCCATAATCCCGAGTCACAAAGACCGCTTTCTGAACTGGCATTTTACGCTGACAAATGCGTACGCTGCGGAAAATGTGGAGAAATCTGCCCCGATGTGCACAAACTGTCCGCGCGTACTCATAAAGTCCATTATCAAAACTGTAAAGCCTGCGGCAGATGCGAAAGCGTCTGCCCGGTTCATGCCTTAAAACTAATCGGGAAAACCTATCAGATTAAAGAAGTCATGGATATCCTGAGAAAAGATATTCCCTACTTTGCATCTGCCGGGGGAGGGCTGACCATATCCGGCGGAGAACCCTTTTCCCAGTACATTTTCCTGAAAGAACTGCTGCAACATGCAAAAGCGGAAAACATCCATACCTGTATTGAAACAAGCGGCTTTACCACCCGTGAAAAAATAGACGGTGTTCTGCCATATACAGATCTGTTTCTCTTTGACTATAAAGTCACCTCACCGGAATTACACCGACAGTTCACCGGTGTTGACAACCATATGATATTGGAAAACTTCCGATATCTTTATTCCCGCAGTCAGGCAGTCATTCTCCGCTGCCCTATCATCCCCGGATATAATGACACGGAAGACCATTTTCGCGCCATCTGCGACATGGAGAGACAATATCCGAATCTGACCGGTATCGAAATCATGCCCTATCACAGCCTTGGGCGTGAAAAAGCTGCCGCCGTGAATAAAGCCTACGAAATAACAACGCCTACCGCAGACGATACGGTCAAAAAACAGTGGAAAAGACAGTTAAAAACGTTTGGCGCAAGTGATGCATTATTAAAGTCATTTTAATACCGGATTACCCATTCTTAAAAAGCTTGTCAAAAAAAACAATCTGGATTATACTGTTTTAATAATAGAGCAAAACAAACTCTTACATGACAATATAGGGAAAGTTAAAAACATGTACGAAAATAATCCGACGCCAAACCAGAACAAGACAAATATAGAACGGGATACAGCCGCCATCAATGCACAGTTAGGAGAAGTAGCCTCTATCAAGGAACAGTTCAAAGCCTATAAAGAGAAAATCTACATGGATTATCCTGAAGTTCTAAAATTTGAGACGCGCAAAGAAAGATGGCTTCTTTTTCTGTTTCTTGCAGGACTATTGTTGTATCTTGCAAAAGCTTCCCTGCTCAGACAGACGAACGGCACATCCATTCCGGTACTGGCTGTTTCCATAATCATGTCATTCGGTATCGTTGCCATCTTCCTGCTTGCCGCCATGAGCCCGAAGTGGAGAATCTCAGGAGGTCTGTATTTCCTGGCGCTGAAAGATATCGTCACCTATATCAATACCTTTCATACGGCCGGTATTGATTCTTTTGAAAAGTTTTCATGGGTATACATAGACGGGTTCCGGGAATATCCCTTTGCCGTCAGTCTGGATTTCCTATCCTGGATTTATACACTGCTCATTCTGCTTACCGCCATCTGCCTGACCCTCATTCCCCGGAACAGAGAACTGGCAGAACAGTCGGAGCCGCTTCATGCACAGTGCAAGAATTTCAGACCTGGTCTCTGATTGGGGGCATCCTGTCATAAACGGTTATATTTTTGCCATAAAAAGTTAAAATTTTAGTATTTTACTTCTAATTTATCTAGGAAAATGGTACGATATATATACAAATAGCGGAGATTACATCAGGAGTCTTCGTTTGTTACGATATAACATAAACCAACCATTAACATTTTTCCAAGGAGGGATACCGATGAGCGTAAATGGAATTACCAGTACAGTCAGTACTTATGATCCTTATCAGACCACACAGCCCAGCACAAAGCCTGCGGAAGAGACAGGCGCTGCTTCCGGCTCAACATCTGCCAAAGAAGAGTCCGGTGTTGTTTATGAGCCTTCAAAAGAAAACACCACAACTTCAGCGAAAAAATACACACAAAATACAGAGTTGGTTAATAAGTTAAAAGCTGACGCCGAGTCACACACAAAGCAGTTACAGAATATCGTACAGCAGCTGATGACCAAACAGGGCCAGACTTATAACAATGCCAATGATATGTGGCGTTTCCTTGCCAGCGGCAAGTTTGAAGTAGACGAAGCAACCAAACTTCAGGCACAGAAAGACATCGCTGAAGACGGTTACTGGGGCGTCAACCAGACTTCCGACAGAATCATTGATTTTGCCAAAGCTCTGACAGGCGGCGATCCGAGCAAGATTGAAGACATGCGCGAAGCTTTCAAGAAGGGCTACAAACAGGCTGAAAAAACATGGGGCGGCGAACTTCCGGAGATTTCCAAACAGACATATGATGCTGTTCTGGCGAAGTTCGACAAGATGGCTGAGGAAGCAGGACAGACCACAGCGCCTGTTGAGACTACCAACTAAATATTTGTTTGATGAAAACAGAAGGAATCAGGGGTTTCCCTGGTTCCTTTTTTGTGCGCAATCGGCTATAATCAAGCTAATATGACACAGAGGCTCTCAAAGCCCGGAAAGAGGTATCTATGGTTGAATATGAAAAAATAACGAAAATTCCCTACGGCGGAGACTACAATCCGGAACAGTGGCCGGAAGAGACCTGGGAAGAGGATATGCGGCTTCTGAAACTGGCCCACATCGACATTGTCACTCTGAACGTCTTCAGCTGGGCCGCTTTACAATCCGATGAAGACACCTATCATTTTGAGAAGCTGGATAAAATCATGGAACTGGTGCGCAGTCATGGGCTCAAAGTATGCCTGGCCACATCCACTGGTGCCCATCCTGCCTGGATGGCCAGAAAACACCCCGATATCCTGCGGGTGGAGAGCAACGGCATGAAACGAAAGTTTGGCGGCAGACACAATTCCTGCCCCAACAGTCCCACCTATCGGAAGTTTGCCCCGGCGCTGGCGGCCAAACTGGCCGAACGCTACAAAGGATATGACAATATCGTCTCCTGGCATATCTCCAACGAATACGGCGGGGAATGTTACTGCGAAAACTGTGAGAAAAAGTTCCGGGAATGGCTGAAAGAAAAATATCAGACCATCGAAGCGGTGAACCATGCCTGGGATACCGCTTTCTGGGGGCACACTTTCTATGACTTTGAGGACATCGTTGTTCCCAATCAGCTTTCCGAACACTTTAACAATGACCGTACCATGTTCCAGGGCATCTCCCTGGACTACAGACGGTTCAACTCCGAAAGCATCTTAAACGCCTACCGTCTGGAATATGACGCCATCCATGCCATCACACCGGATATCCCCATCACCACGAATCTGATGGGTACTTATCAACCCCTGGATTATCAGATGTGGGCCAAATACATGGACTTTGTCTCCTGGGATAACTACCCGGCCAACGATACGCCTCTGGAAGAGACAGCCATGCGCCATGACCTGATGCGCGGCTTAAAGCAGGGCAAACCTTTCGCCCTGATGGAGCAGACGCCTTCCGTGACCAACTGGCTGCCCTATAATATGCTCAAACGGCCCGGCGTTATGCGGCTGTGGAGTTATCAGGCAGTGGCCCACGGCGCCGATACCGTCATGTTCTTCCAGATGAAAAGAAGTATTGGCGCCTGCGAGAAGTACCATGGCGCCGTGATCGACCATGCAGGCCATGAAAATACCCGGGTCTTTCGGGAAGTCAGTGAACTGGGTGCCGAACTTGATAAGCTGGGAAATAAAACCCTGGGCGCAAGATGCGACGCCAGGGCAGCCATTGTCTTTGACTGGGATAACTGGTGGGCCGTCTCCTACTCCGCAGGTCCTTCTGTCTACCTGGATTACTGTAAAGAAGTACTGCGCTACTATAAGGCGCTCCATAACCTGAATATTCCCGTGGACATGATTGGTGTGGAGGACGACCTGTCCGCCTATTCCCTGGTGATTGCTCCTGTACTCTATATGGTCAAGACCGGTTATGATGAGAAAATCCGTTCCTATGTAGAGAACGGCGGCCGTTTCCTGACCACCTTTTTCAGCGGTTATGTGGATGAGCATGATCTGGTGACCGTCGGCGGCTACCCCGGCAGACTTCGGGATATCCTGGGCATCTGGGTGGAAGAGGAAGACGCCCTGCCGGAAGATGTGCATAACAGCTTCACCTACCAGGGTAAAACCTATCCTGCCGCCATGCTCTGTGACCTTCTTCATCCGGAAGGCGCCGAAATTCTTGCGGTCTATGATAAAGACTTCTACGCCGGTATGCCCGTATTGACAAAACATGCCTTTGGCAGAGGCTTCGGTTACTATGTGGCCACACAGTCAGACGAAGCCTTTTACAGGAATTATCTACAGGAAATCTGTGAGGAAGCCGGCATCAGACCGATTATGGATACGCCGGATACTGTAGAAGTGACCAGAAGAATCAATAAAGAAGGAACTTTTATTTTTATACTCAATCACGGGGATAAGATTTATCAGACTACGCTTCCTTTTGCGGGAACTGACCTTCTGAGCGGACAAGTCCATGCTGCTGGTGACAAAATTACAATTGCCCCCATAGATGTGGTGATTCTACAGCTTTCCTGAAATAATGTATCTATATGACAGTACTAAAATAAGCAGGCGGGAATCTAAATCTTCCCGCCTGCCTGTGCTATCTGATCCTCTTTGCCACCACCACAAACCGTCCGTCCTGCACATGATATGCACATGTCGATAAGGTCAGAAACGTATCTCCAAACTTCGCCTCCACACCCGTATCATATAGAGAAAGTTCTTTGATATTATTATAAAAATCATCAAATTCCGCCTGCGTTCCCGCCTCGTAGAACTGATAATACTTAAACACATCGTCTTCCGCATTATAGACCTGTGACCGGAATACCGCTATCACATCATAAGCACGCTCCTCATAAAGCGTGTCAAAGGAAATTCTGGAATGTTCTTTATAGAAACTCTCCTTCTGGTACAAGTCCAGATCCCCGAACATGGAACCGTCTTTCATGTTGTGGCCATAGACGATAAAGTTGGTTCCTGTATCCACATCGGCCTGGTTTTTCACATAGAGACATCCGTACTTACTGTCATTCCCATAAAAATCATGATGCAGATAATATTCGTTATCTGCATTTTGCAGAATGGGATAATCTATCTTCATATCCTCTATGGAAACCCATCCCACCAGGTCGCTGTTTTCCTGATATATATCCACATATTTGGCCAGCATGACAGGAGATTCAGCGCCTGTTGTCATGCTTTCTTCTGCCTGCGGCACGGCAGATGTTTCCGCATTGTCCGCCCCCGCCTGCGACATGGCGGACATTTCCACTTTCACTGTCTCCGGCATACCGCCATTTTCCAGGATAGAAACCTCGCCCGTTTCCGCCACTTCTCTCTCCTGGGAAATATGTTCCTTGGACACTTCCGTCATCTTCCGCAGAGCTTCCTGCTGTGCCTTACTCTGCATGGATTCGCGGCATGCCTGCCCGATGGGAATCAGACATGCCACAAATACCACCAGACAGACAATCTTAATTATCCGCCTTATTTTTCTATTCTCCATAAACCTCTTTCCACTCCACAGCCGTCTGTTTACCGATACTGTGATAGTAAACCAAAAGCACAAAAATTGCAACAAGAGCAAGCAGTCTGCGTATTCTGCCGCCATGTTTTGCCCAGCTGATCATTCTTGACACAAGTTCCTTCTTAGTCTCCTCACTCATACCATGTCTGCGGTCTGTAAAGTATAACAGCAGATAGGTGAGACCAGAGATCATGGCAAGTGTTGCACACAATTCTATCGGCGTATTATCCTGTGTCTTTGGCTCGTTATCTCTTGTCTGTGACGCTTTACCGGCTGCCGGCCCGACCGTAGCCGTGCCATCCGCTTTTGCCACATCCTGATAGACGATCGCATATGTGGAGAAACGATCCGTGGCAATGGAGATCGTATCCGCGCCGGTATCCAGATCATTCAGGATATCTGTCTTGCCGTCATGTACCCGGATAACAGCAAATACTCTTGTCTTACTGACATCTGTATTCCGCAGCCTCTCCGGCACAGCCATCGTCACAATAACTTTATCTGATGTCCTGGTGATATCGGTGCGCTGCATCCCCACCAGCTTATACAGACTGATATCCAGATACTGCCCAAGGGTAAAGCCCGGCAGGGATCTGTTCAGTGCCGCTTCCACCAATGCCTTATCTGCACTGCTTACAGTGTCAGCAGCATCCTTCACATCCAGAACAAGTCTTGTATCCACGCCTCCTGCCACCAGCTGCTTCTCTGTCTCATTCAAAAGCATGTCTGCCAGTTGTGCCAGAGGCGTTGCTATGATGGTATCAAAGGTATCCTCCGCCTTGACATGTACTTCCTTGCGAAGTAATCCCTGATTTTCACTCTTTACCCTGGTCTGCGCCGTGGCAGGATCATAATTACCATTCCCGCCCGGATTGCGGCTTGCTGCGGATATCGTGCCATCCGCTGTGCCGCCCCCGCCAGAACCATTGCTGCTGCCGTCAGTACCTGTGTTATCTCCGGCCGGTATGCCGCCGCCATTACCGGTATGATTGCTTCCACTCGATCCGTTGCTGCCAGTGTTATTTCCGCCTGAACCGCCGCCTTGATTATCGCCGGTATTGTCACCGCCTGTCCCGGTGGCGGGGATTGCCTCCGTCCGCATGATACGGCCGCATACATTACACTTATAGGTTCTTGTCCCTTCTGTAGTCTGTGTAGGCGCTGTCGTCACCGTTCCG
>ERZ779621.87-NODE-87-length-66015-cov-16.428714_pt1 | contig 66015 bp, 54 predicted proteins | sample MGYA00514215_ERZ779621 | MGnify/ENA primary metagenome ERZ779621 (study PRJEB29562, sample SAMEA4376715) | mouse gut metagenome | isolation source: Cecum | study: EMG produced TPA metagenomics assembly of the A DSS colitis mouse model was used to assess the...
TTATATAGCAGAAAGTTATCCACAGCTAAAGAGAAAAACATTTAACAATTACCTACTGTTCTATTTTTATTTCTTCTAAGAATTTTCTCCCTTTTCCGAATTTGTATCACAAATCCTTATCCGGGCAAAATTCTATTTATGATCTCCTACAATGGTAACTCTGCCACCCCGTATTTGTAAAGTCCGGGATGGAGAATTTTTATGATTATTGCTCTTCCCCCGAAGGTTCCTCTTCTGAACCGCCTTCTTCTGGAAGACTTTCCTCTGGCTGTTCTTCTCCCATATCCTGCGGCGCTTCCTTGGACATTCTCTGCATACAAGTATCTAACAATGTGAACGCTTCCAAATTCTCCGGGTCATCCGAAAGCACCTTGTTGAGTTTATCCACCGTTTCCTGGGTACAGTTTCCGGCATTGATATCCGCCACTGCATCGTTGAGCAGAAGCTTGTGATAGTACTGTAAGATGCCCTCATCCTTGGTCTTCTCCCAGCCAGTGTATAGAATCTCCTCCGCCTCTTTCGTCTGTTCTTTCATACGCAGACAGCCGGCAATTCCCCGGTATGCCCGCACAGACTTTTCATTGATCTCAAGCGCTTCCTGATACGCCGCAAGGGCCTCGTCATACTCTTCATTCCTGGCGTGTTTGTCCGCCTTTGACAGGCTCACAATACACTTGGCCGGAGACAGGAAAACAAGCAGAATGGTCAACAGGCACAATACGATCACCGTAACCGATACGGCCATGATGATTTTCTGCCTTCTGACCCGCCTAAGCCGCTCCTCCCGCCTTCTGGCGCGCTCCGCCTCCCGGCTGGACATACGGCCCTCCTGCTCCATCCTGCTTCTTCCGGAAGTATTTTCATACCTGCAGGCCGAAGGTTTCGACTTTTTATAAGAAGATGTACTGGATTTCTTCGCCGTGGAGCTCTTCTTTGTTCCTGCTGCCGCAGGTTTCTTCTTTTTTACTGTTGCGCCCGAACGCTGGCCCTGGGCGGGGCGCCGTCTTTCATCCTCCGCCTCTCTTCTTACGGTCTCTCTTCTTTCCACAGGCCGTTTACTCTGCGGCGGTTTCTTTTTCTTTGCCGCCTGACTACTGCCGGAAGGTCTTCTCTCCCTTTCAGGCTCCCTGGTTCTTTCACTCATGCAACTTACTCCTGCTTTTATCTGAATCGGTTCACTATTTCATACATTTATCTATCTTACTACACCATCATCATACTAGCACAAATCATGGGATGTTGTCCATAAATCCCTGTTATTTTCTTCCACTGCCGTTTGCGTCTTCTTATGTATAATTGCGAAACGGAAATTTTTGAAAACACAGTTTCGCAATTACCTAGATAACTTCTCACAGCTTCATTCCCTAACCCTTTGCCTTTTTCCACAATATATGATATATAATTCTATATTACATGCTCAAAGGCCAGACTCGTTACCCCCTGCACAGACACTTTACAGGAAAGCAAAACCATGGAAAACACTTACAGAATCAAATACCAGAGCAAACTCTATGACCTGCCCTACACCGTTATCCGCAGCCGCCGCAAAACCTGCGGCATCAGTATCTGCCCGGACGGCATCCTCACCCTGCGAGTACCCTTAAGCACCACGGATAAGGAAATCCAGAACATCCTTCTCGCCAAGCAGCACTGGATTATCACCCATTATCTTAAGCTGATGGAACAGGCCAAAAACCGCCCCGCATCGGACTTAAGCGATACCCAGCGCAGCGCTTTGGAGAAAAGATATCTAGACGCCGCCAGGGAATACTTCCCCAAAAGAGCCGCTTACTTTCAGACGCTTACCGGCGGTATCTACAACCGTATTACCATCCGCGACCAGAAGACCCGCTGGGGCAGCTGCAGTGCAAAAGGCACCCTTTCTTTTAACTGGCGTCTCATGCTGGCACCGCCGGCTGTCTTAGACTATGTGGTAGTTCATGAACTGTGCCATCTGACACACATGGACCACTCTCCCGCTTTCTGGCAGGCGGTGGAAGCTGTCTGTCCCGACTACCGCACCCACCGCAAATGGCTCAAAGACCATGGACATGAACTGGTGCTGTAATCCTATTTGGTCTTAATCCGCAACGCACCATAGCGGTTGGCTCTGCCGCTATCCCGCCTATCGTAACTGCCGTCTCTTCTCACGTCTTTGGCTTTGACACTGCCAAGGGCACCGCCTTTGAAGGGTTTCTTCTGCTTTTTCTCGCCCTCCCTAAAATATTGGCCTCTCTTTTTCTGGTCTCCATAACCGCCTTTGTTTCCCCGTCCTTCTCTGTCTCCATGACCGCCTCTGCCGCCGCGGTTTCTTTTGCCTGCATCATTATCCTTACCGCCGCGGCCTGACCCTCTCCTTTTCTCAAAGAAGAATTTCTCTTCCTTAATATCTTCCAGTTCCTCTCCAAGGCGCATCTTCATAAAGGCTGCCGCAATCTGTGTGGCGCTGTACTGTCCCAATGCCACCGCATCCAGAATATATTCTGCGGCCCTGCTGATATCCTCTTTCTCGATCACGGCTGTGGCTTCTTTTAAAATCTTCTCCGCTTTTCTGGCAGTGATGTCTGCAGCGCCTGGCACCTTGCGCTCCTTGATCTTCGTGTGGCAGACCCGCTCAATATCTCGAATCTTATAGGCTTCTCTTCCCACCACCAGAGTAAAGGACCTTCCCGTCTTGCCGGCACGCCCGGTCCTGCCAATCCGGTGCACATAGTACTCAATATCATCCGGCACGTCATAATTATAAACCGCTTCCACATCGTTCACGTCGATGCCCCGTGCGGCCACATCCGTAGCGATCAGAATATTCATCCTACCGCCCCGAAACAGGTTCATCACCGTATCCCTCTGGCCCTGGGTCAAGTCACCGTGCAGTCCTTCCACCTCATAGCCTCTTGCCTTCAGATGTTCTGTCAGCTCATCCACCATGCGTTTGGTATTACAAAAAATCAGGGCACGCTTGGGATCGTAATAGTCAATCAGCCGGCACAGCACTTCCTCTTTATCCTGCTTGCGCACCTGATAATAAGCCTGCTTGATCAGCGGAATGGTAACCTCTTTCGGTGTCATCTTAATATAGGCCGCATCCTTCTGATAGGTCTTGGTGATGTCCAGAATGGGTTTGGGCATAGTGGCGGAGAACAGCCCCGTCTGCCGCTGTGAAGGCATCTCCTTTAAGATGGTTTCAATATCCTCCCGAAAGCCCATGTTTAACATCTCATCCGCCTCGTCTAAGACCACTGTATGCACATGCTCCATCTTGAGGGTATGTCTGCGCATATGGTCCATCACCCGGCCAGGCGTTCCCACCACAATCTGCACGCCTCCCTTTAAATTCTTGATCTGTCTGACAATATCCTGTCCGCCGTATACGGGAAGCACCTTGATTCCATTCATATACTTGGAAAATTTCCGCAGCTCTTCGGCGGCCTGCATGGCAAGTTCCCTGGTGGGACATAAAATCACTGCCTGTAAGCTGCGATCGTCCGGATCGATCTTTTGTAAAATCGGAATACCGAAAGCCGCCGTCTTACCTGTTCCTGTCTGGGCCTGTCCGATGATATCCCGGCCTGTCATAAAAAGAGGGATTGCCTGCTCCTGAATGGGCGTCATATGCTCAAAGCCCAGTTCCCTGACTGCCCGCAGAATCCTCTCGTCAATGCCTGCATCTTCATAGCGCATTGTTTTCTGACCGCTTTCCTCTCCCTGGTCTTCCCCATACAAATTGTCATACATACGCTGTGTCAGCGCCTCATTTTCCCCAAAATTGTCAAACTGCTCATTGTTTTTCTTCCTACTGCTCATACGCTCTCCATTCTTCGTGTTGACGGCTTATGAAACTACTGTTCCTTGAAACCGCATCTTTGCATTTACATGATAAGAGCTGCCAACCCCCGCAGCAAACAGGCATGGCAGCATTATCTTCAACTTTCCATGATATTGATACAATATAATTCATAACTGACTTCCAAAAGTCACCTCTGATTTCTTACCATACTTTTCCTATTTCCGGTTATTCCCGCCCAGATAGATTCTGCGCAGCTTACTCACCGCCCGGTCCTGAATCAGACATTCACCGTGCTCTTGCAGATATAACAGCCGCTCTCCGGATGCCGCGATCAGGTTGCCGAACTCGATTGCCGCAGCACTGATCTTGTTAAATGTTTTATAAGAAAGACGATTCTTTTCCAATACCAGATAGTAACCGGCTCCTTCTTTGAAAAGATGGCTTTTTACAGAGTATGTACTGGGAATGGTGGCCACATACTGCATAACCTGACGCATGGAGGCAAAAACAAAAATTCTGTAATTCTCCTCGTACTCCTGCGCCCTTTTATCCGCAGCCTGTCTATCCGCCTCATCCTGATGAGACAACTCTGCGCTGACATCCTGCAGTACTTCTTTGAGATGCTGCAACATCTCCTTAAAGGCTGCCGGTCCCTCGTCCGTAAAAGTCACCACCAGTCCTTTATCTTTTAAAGGGGTAATCTGCATGGCAATGTTGCCGTTGTTAATCTGATACCCCACTTCCTCATGGGCGCGCTCGATGATGTCCCGCAGGAATTCCTCCCCCTTCTCACTGCGTTCAAAGATATCCGACAATGTAAGACCGTATTCCGTCATGTCATCCTCTGAAATAATACATTGCACCGTTGCTTCATTAATCTTTTTATATTTCATTGTATATCCTTATCCCCTGTCTTCTTCTCTGTTTGTATGGCTAAACATTAGAGTCGTATAATATAATACCACAAAAATACGCAATAAGAAAGAATCTTATCGCGTATCTTTCAAAAAATTCTATTCTGCCCTGATCTGGCCTTCGCCCCAGAACGGTTCCTGCCATACTCCCTCATAACTGACTGCAAAGTGGAGATGATATCCGGTTGACTTTCCGGTGGTTCCAACGGTTGCTATTTTATCCCCTGCAAGAACCTGTTCTTTCTCGGATACCAGTACCTCTTTACAATGTGTATAGTAAGTCATCTGGCCGCTTTGCCCATGCCACAGCACCACATAGTTTCCGTCCTCTGTATCAAAGCCGGTCTCAAATACCGTGCCGTCCGCCGCCGCCAGAATATCCGCCCCTTCTTTGGCCGCCATATCCACACCGTTATGTTTTATGCTCTCCCCCGTGATCGGATGAATCCGCTCTCCATACTGGTCTGAAATCCGGTCATAATCGGGGCAGGGATTGATAAAATCAATCTCCAAATCATGATGCGCCGCTTCCCGATTGACAAGGGGACTGTCCAGACGTCCTTCTGTCTTAGAAGACTGTATACCCGCTTCTTTCTCGGAACGGATTACTTCCAGTCTTCTTTCCTGGACCAAAGATCGACAAACATTCTGCTCATCTACTCTTGGCTGCTGCAGTTCAAATGCCGGCTCTTTTTCCGGATGACACAGCACCTGTATCGTTAACGGATGCAGTCCATCACACCAGATGCCCTCCACACCTTCCAGTTTCAGCCCCACTGCAAGTTGCAGCAAAACCCCTTCATATCCCTCATAGATGCCTGCCGCATCATCGCTGCTGTTTAGAGCAAAGCCCGCCACATCGGGACTGATCACCGCTTCTTCCACCTTATAATCCTGATAGTCCGAAATAGAAAGGGGTGCCAGTACCATATCCCCGTCATAGGTAAGCAGTATCTCATCCCCGGATTCGCTCATCGTAAAAGAAAGATTTTTGTCCACCCAATCCCGGTACATTTCAGGCGTAAGTTCTTTCATCTCCACAGTGCCCGTATCATATCGAAAACCGCTGTAAAGTTTCCATATCTCCCGCTCAGAAGTATTCTCTGCCAGTATCTTGAAGACAAACCTTCTGGGAAGACCGTCATCAGTCTCTTCTAAGGTTCTGATGTTGGCGCTGTCCTCATTCATCCCACTGGGACACCAGGCAATATCATAAGTGTTTACGTCCTCTCCGATCAGCGTCTTAATACCCCGGGGACCAAAGTCTTGCGTATAAAGACCGTAAAGCGAAATCTGTGCCTCCTCGTTTCTGCTAAGCAGATACCATCCGTTTTCCAACGGATTCTCCGGCTCGCTGTCCTGGCCCTCCTGTTGTCCGTACAAGTAAGTATAGTAAGCCTGATAATCTATCTTGCGGTCTAAGGCAAGTTCACTGTCATCCCTTCCCGCCATCACACCCTGATAATGAAGTACCGAAAGAAAGGCCGCATCCTGCTGTGCCTGTTCTATGGCCTGTTCCTGTGCTTCTATGGCACCCATGACATCTTCGTATTCGCTGCTGATGCCTGCAGCCTCTTGATCGGATGCATTCCCGGCCGCCTGCTTTGCATCCTTCTGCGCCTGCTCCGCCGCCTGCTCTTTTCGGCCTGCCTGTTTTCTCTCATCCCGAGCTCCATCCTCTTTCTGGCCGCTTCCCGTAAAAGCACAGCCGCAGACTAAGAGCATCGTCACAAGAACCACTGCCGCCGTCCATCCTTTCCGGTCAGTACGCCCGGCTATCCTGCGGACTCTCTCTTTGACGCCTTTCTTCTGCCCCTCCATGGTGAGCGCCGTGCCCGCACAGGCAATCCGCCCCTGTCCGGCCGCAAGCAGGTATAAAAGCGTCCTGCCATAGTCAAAGCGTTCTTGTTCGCCAAGCAGCCTAATCACCGCCTCATCGCAGGAAAGTTCACTGTCCTGTCTGGCCGCAAAAGCCGCCGCCCACACCAGCGGATGAAACCAGTACACTGCCGCCAGCGCACTGCGTAAAAACGCCCAAACTCTATCAAACTGCAAGGCATGACAATACTCATGGGCCAGCACATGGACAAACTTCTGCGGCTCTCTCACAAGCTTCGTATCTACATAAATATTTCTTCCCACTAGGCAGGGGCTGGCCAGTCCGTTTACCTGATAGACCTTCATGCCATATCCCGCCAGTCTGTCTGCCATCTCTTCCGGGATTTTCTCTCCCCCGACTCTGCGGCGGTTTCTGTAAAGAATCCTTCTGAAACGAATCTGGATGATAAGCATACAGGCTCCCACTGACAGCGTTCCAACAGCCCACACCATTCGAAGAATCCTCAAAGTCCCGCTTTCGGATGCCTCATCAGTCCTCCTGACCTCTTCCGGTGCGCGTCCCGCAGACAATTCAGCAGCCACACCCGCCTGTCCTGCTTTTGCTTCTTTGCCAAAGTCCCCGCCGGCCTTTCCTGCTTCGTCGGCCTTTTCCCCAATCTTGGGCACGGCAGATACCTCCGCCAAAGCCTGCTTCTCTTCCATAGGCACAGTATCAGACTCTGTACCGGCCCTTTCTTCTACATCGGCCGCTCTTTGGATGCCAGGCAGGGCCCACCCGCCCGATGCTTCCCATACCCTCTCCTCCTGCCAAAGGCTTTGGGGCAATAGATTCATCACACTCACCGCGCTCTCCCCCACGGATACCGGAAGCATCAGCCGCAGGGCCGCCGCCAGCCACAAGGCATAACGCAGGCGCATACTGATCTTTCCGTTTGTAAGCCTGCGAAGCAGAAAAGTCGCCAGGATAAGCGTAGAAGAAGTCACAATCATTTCTATCATCTATTCTCTCCTCCTTCCCTGCTCTTTTCTTCCGCCTGTCTTAAAATCTCATACAATTCTGAAATCTCTTCTCTGGATAAAGCCTGCTGCTCCACCATGGTATTCAACATCAGGCCCATGCGGCCCTCAAAGACCTTTTCCAGGAATTCCTCTGTCTCCTGTAAGACTGCTTCTTTGCGCGCAATCTTAGGATAATACAATTTGGCCCGGCCCCCTTCTTCATAGCGGACTGCTCCCTTCTCCTCCATCCGCTTTAAAAAAGTCATGACTGTATGCTTCGTCCATCCCGTAGTCTCTTTCAACTGTTTGGTCAGCTGCATCATGGTCTGGGGCGACGCCTCCCACAACAAGCTCATAACCTTCCACTCCGCCTCTGATAGTTTTACGATTTTTTCCATACTTTCTGTTCCTTCCCTTTCCATGCGCAGGCACCCCGTCCATGGGCCGCTCCTTTGCAATTCCCTACACGCAAAATAGGTTGACATCTGCCTACCATTACTATAAACCACTTGGTAGGCATCTGTCAACCTATTTATTGTATTCATTTTACTGGCTGTCACAGACTCTTGACCGCCGTCTGCGCGTAAAATCCCCTGGTCCTTTCCTCCACACGGGCACCCGCTGTCACTTCCACCTGCAGACGCTGTCTGATATCTACACAGGATGCGCCAATGGATAAGGTAAAGACGCCCTGTTCCACCACCCAATGATCGTTCCGGTCAAGGAACGCCATCTGGCTTACTTTCATCCGGAAAGTCACTTCCTTTTTCTCTCCCGACGCCAGGCTAATTCGTTGAAAACCTGCCAGCTCCATCGTAGGCCGCACCATGGATGCCGTCTGGTCTGTGAAATAGAGCTGCACCACCTCATCCCCCGGAAGTTCTCCCGTATTTTCAACGACTACGCTGACCTGCAGAATATCCTGCGCGGTAACCTTATCCTTGTAAAGCCGGGCATCGCTATAGGCAAACGTGGTGTAAGACAGCCCGTGTCCGAAATAATACAAGGGATATGCCGTGTCATTAATATAGCCGTTCTTATTCCGTATCATGCCCGTGTGTCCAGCCGCCACATAACCGCTTCCTCTGGGCAGTCCGTAATAGACGGGAAGCTGTCCCACAGTTCTTGCCGCCGTGACAGGCAGCCTGCCGCCGGGATTATACGCTCCAAACAGAGTCTTACACAGGGCCTGGCCTCCCATGACTCCCGGCTGCCAGACTTCCAGGATGGCATCAAAATGACTTGCCACATAGACATTGGATAAGGGCCTGCCGTCAAAATGCAGCACCACCGTCTTCTTATGCAGCGCATACACTTTGCGGGCAAATTCTTCCTGTCTGCCCGGCAGATCAATATCCGTGGAATCCACACCCTCCCCCACAGTCGAGGTAATACCCCAGCCATTCTTGCCGCCCAGCGTCAAAAGCACCACATCTGCGTCCGCCGCCACACGAAGCGCCTCCTCCATGCCCGCCACATCGCTGCCGGCACAATTAATGCCCTGGGCATAGACCACCTGACAATCCGGCAGATACTCCTGCAGAGCATGATATAAACTCCGTACCGCCGGAAACTCTTTGGTAATCCGCTTCCCGATTCTGGGGGATACTTCTCTAATCTGTCCCACGTAAGCTTGTTCGATATCATAAATAATCAGCCCCGGTTCCTCAAACTCCTGGCCGTCCTCTTCTCTGGCCAACGACATATCCAGCGCCGCCGGATAAGAAAAGGTTCCAAAATAACTGCGCACATTATCCCCATGGGGTCCTAAAACCGCAATCTTTTTGATGTTCTTAGAAAGGGGAAGCAGTTTATTCTCATTTTTTAACAAAATAAAACTCTTTTGAGCAAGCTCTTCATTGAGTACTTCCGTATCCTTACAGTGCAGGGTTTTCTTCAACGCTTCCACGTTGGGATAGGGATTCTCAAACAGCCCCAGCTCAAATTTCAGTTTCAAAACTCTCCTGACGGCACGATCGATCACTTCCATGGGAAGCTCTCCCGCTTCCACGGCGGCTTTCATCTGATATGTAAAACCTTTCGGCCTAGGGTATTCCACATCCAGCCCCGCCTGTATGGCCAGATTACCTGCCTTTTCAAAACTGTCCGCCACACAGAAAGGGTCTACCAGACGGTCCACCGCCACATAATCAGATACCACAATCCCCTCAAAACCCATCTCATCCCGCAGAATATCTGTCAAAAGCCGCTTGGACGCCACAACGGGTTCCCCGTTCATGGAACAATAAGAGCACATAACGCCACGCATACCCGCTTCCGTGATGGCACTCTGAAACGGCTTGCAGTGAATTTCTTTCAAGTCCCTGGGAGAAACCATATTGCGCCCCATGTTGATACCGCCCTCGGTGATACCGTGCCCCACATAGTGTTTGGCCGTAGCTGCAATGCCTTCCCGCAAATCATCCGTCTGAATGCCTCTCACAAAAGCGCTGGCCATGGCGGATGTCAAAGCCGCATCCTCTCCATAGGTCTCCGTCACCCTGCCCCATCTGGGATCTCTTGCAATATCCACCACCGGTGACAATGCCTGGCGAAATCCTACCTGCAGCATCTGTCTGCGGATAATTTCTGCCATACGTTCTATCAAATCCGGCTCAAAGGTAGAAGCCTGGGCAATGGCGCTGGGAAAAACATCCGCCTCCGTAAACTGTGCCCCGGCGCTTGCCTCACAGTGAATCAGGGCCGGAATACCAAGTTCTGTCTCTTGTGTCAAAAATTTCTGCAGGCTGTATACATATTCGGCTATCTTCTCCACGCAGGACGCCGTGGTAAAAGCGCCCACATGCCCGATTCCATCAGGCACATATTTCTGAAAATCAGGAATTTCCGATTCAATGGTCACCAGACAGGTGAGCTGATCTATCTTCTGTTCCAGTGTCATACGGCTAAGAAGATCTTCCGTCCTCTCTTCTGCAGACAGTACGGGATTTTTATAATTGTCCATCGCTTTTAACCTTCCTTTACTTTACGAGCCTTCCTAAAGATGTCCTGCCGCAAACGGCAGGACATCTATCCGTTTACTTCAAATATTCATCCACATTATCCGCTGTGACAATCTTAAAGGGTACATATACGTCTTCAATATCAGCAGGGTTGGTGCCGTTTTTGATTTGCTCAAAAATATCGGCCCCGGCCTGTGCCTGTGCTCTTGCATCCTGCAGAGCCGTCATCGCCATCTCACCGCTCTTGATTGCTGCCAGAGCATCGTCACTGCCATCCACACCGAGAACCAGTATGCCATCCAGTCTCCCCGCTGACTTTAATGCCTCCACAACACCCAGTGCAGCATCATCATTCTGGCACACAATGGCATCGATCGTTTCATAAGACATCAGACAGTCTTCTGTGGTTCTCATACCCTGGTCCTTTGCGTTTTTCACATTATACTCATCCATAATTTCAATATCGCTGCGGGCTTTTAGAGCGTCTGTCAATCCCTGCTTTCTATCCGCATACTGTTGGTCCACAGGCTCGCCGGTAAAGTACAAAATCTTTGCGTTTTCCGGAAGAACCTCACACAGATATTCCCCCTGTGCCCTGCCTGCGTCTGTATTGGGAGAACCTACATAAATATATCCGTCATAGTCATCTCCGCCTGTAACCGCAACGAGAAATGAAATATAAGGAATCCCTGCCGTCTTTGCCGCTTCAAGAGCCGGAACCGAACCGTCTGAATCATTGCTGATCGCAGAAGCTACATTTACATTCTGCACAATAAAATCATCAATCTGTCCGTTCTGCACGTTGGTATCTCCTGCCGCATCCGTGACCATAATCTGAATCCCCTTCGCCTCTGTTTCCTCTTTCAGATAAGACCGGAACTTGGCACAGTAATTATAGGTATCACTGTTATTGGCAAACCCTACCAGATATGCCTCGCCTGCTGCCGCTTCGTCCGTTGCTGCACTGTCTGTCTGCTCTGCGGAAGCTTCCCCATCCGCAGCCGGTGCCTGGGATTCTTCTGCGGCTGTGTCCCCGCCGGACGCCCCACACCCTGTCAAACACATTGCAGCCAGTACCACCGGCAATAAACTTTTTAACACTTTTCTTTTCATAATGTCTCCTTTCTGTGCGTCAGCACATAAAAATAAAGTTTCACCTACCTGCTCTTTTTGTTTTCTTTTGTCTTGATATCTATAATGACCGCCCCCGCGATCAACACACCCTTTACGATAAGCTGATACTGCGTAGAGACGTGAAGTAGGTTCAAAATATTATTGATCAATCCCACAATGATGGAGCCAATAAAAGCACCCGTGACAGTACCGATGCCGCCCAGGAAACTGGTGCCGCCCACAATCACCGCCGTAATGGCATCAAACTCATATCCTTCACCCACTGACGGCATACCCGCCATCAGTCTTGCCATCAGGACAACACCCGCAAGTCCGGTCAAGGCGCCGCTTAAGGTAAAGATTAACCGTTTCTTTCGGTTCACATTAATACCCGATGCTATGGCCGTCTTCTCACTGCCGCCGATGGCATAGATACAAGTGCCGAATTTGGTGTTTTTCATCAGTACAGCTATAATAAACACCACCACAATCATAATAATCACCGGCACTGGAATTCCTATAATACTTCCCTGCCCCAGGAACCGAATCTGCTCAACCCCGCCGATACTCTGTCCATTGGTATAAAGCTGCACCACGCCCTTTAAGACATTGGTCATGGCCAGGGTCGCAATAAAGGGCTGGAGTTTAAAGTGTGTGATCATAAATCCATTCACCCAGCCGCAGACCACACCAATGGTAATGCCTGTAAACACTGCCAATGGTATATTATGCGTTGCCGCAAGCACGCCGGCCGCAAAGCACATGGAAGTGGTACACAAAAGTCCTGCCGACAGATCGATCATCCCAGACACAATCAACATCGTTTCACCGCAGGCAATGATGGTGACCACCGAAATCTGTTTTAAAATATTGATCAGGTTCTGCGGTTTCAAAAAATTACTGTTGATCATTGCAGAAGCAACAAACAAAATGATCAAAATCAATACAATGCCATATTTTCTATATAATTCATCCGCTTTTAGTTTCTTCATTTATCCGCCCCCACTATCATCTTCATAATTTTATCCTGTGTCGCTTCTGCGCTTTCCAACACGCCGATTTTCTTTCCCTGGGCTATGACCGCCACCCTGTGGCTCATGGAAAGCACCTCCGGCATGTCTGATGAGATCAGTAAAATCGCCATGCCCTTTTTTGCCAATTCTGTAATCAGCTTATAGATTTCCTGCTTGGCTCCCACATCGATACCTCTGGTAGGCTCATCCAAAATCAACACTTTGACATCACGCACCAGCCATTTGGCAAGCACCACTTTCTGCTGATTGCCGCCGCTTAGATTTCCAACCAAAGTATCCGCATCCGGCGCCTTGACAGCCAGATTCCCGCATATGGTCTGAACTGCCTCATTAATCTTTGCTTTTTGCCAAAAACCTGACCGGGTAAACAAATCCCCATTGGGGAGCATAATGTTTTCCCGGATAGATCTTACACCCACAAATCCATAGGAAGCTCTATCCTCTGTAGCCATCGCCACACCGGCGGATATGGCATCCTGAGCGGAACGAAAATGACAAAGTTTTCCGTTCATTTTAATGGTCCCGGCCGTGGGTTTATCCATGCCGAAGACTGCCCTTGCAATCTCGCTCCTGCCCGCTCCCATCATCCCCGCAAAGCCCAGGATTTCTCCCTGCCGGATGGAAAAGGAAATGTCCTCAAATCCGTCTCCTGTAAGCCCCTCTACCTGAAGGACTACCTGGTCACCATGAGGGTTTACCGGCGGGTAAATCTCCTGAATATCTCTTCCCACCATTAGGGAAATCAATTTCTCTTCATTCACATCCTTTAAAAGACCGGAGCCAATCCATTTACCATCCCGAAGCACCGTATACTCGTCGCACAAGGAAAACACCTCTTCCAGTCTGTGGGAAATAAAAACAAAAGAAATACCCTGATTTTTCAACTCCCGGACTTTCTGAAAAAATATCTCCGTCTCCTTATTCGTCAGGGCGGACGTAGGTTCATCCATGATAATCACTTCACTGCCTCTTGAAATTGCTTTCAAAATTTCGATCATCTGTCTGGATGCAACACTCAGATCGCCCATTTTCATCTCCGGGTCAAAACTCATGCCTATCATTTGAATCAACTCGCCGGCCTTTTTATTGCGCTCCTTCTTATTCAAAAAGCATCCCCTTTTCAAAGGTTCACGGCCAAGATACAGATTCTCCGCAATGGTCATCTCCGGTACATAATTCAGTTCCTGGGACACAATAGAAATGCCATAATCAAAGGCATCCCTTTCACTTTTCATATGAACTTCCTGGCCTTTTACCAAAACAGCTCCTTCATAACTTGTGTAGGTTCCAGACAGGATTTTCATCAGCGTAGATTTTCCCGCTCCGTTCTCGCCCACCAGAGCATGGATGCTTGCGGATTTTAACTGCAGATTGACTTGATCAAGCGCTACCACACCCGGAAATTCCTTCCTGATATTTTTCAATTCAACAACCGTTTTCTGAACCACTTTCCCCCTCCTTTGATAAAACGTTTCAGCTTTCCTTTTCCTTTTAAGCTTCTGCCTTGTGAGCATAGTATATAATATTGCCGCTAAATGTTCAATACTCCTTTCAATATTTCTAAATTTTTGTGCATTTATTATATTATTTTCCCATTCAAAAATTGTTGAATCGTTTTATCATCTTTCTCCTTTAGTTATTTTTTAATATAACTATAAAAGGCGGGAAACATACACGTCTCCCGCCTTTTATTTCTTTTCTGTTTTTATAAGATTTTCCCTTCAAACTTCTTTGGCAATTGCACTGCCCCGCCGCAGCAAATCCGGCTTATACATTATTTTTTTTCTCTCCTCGTCACAGGTTTTGCTTAACAGCTCGATAGCCGCCCTGCCGATAAAGCTCCCCATCTCTACACTGGGGACCCGTACCGTAGTCAGCGGTGTCTCCATAATATCCGCAAAAGGCACATTGTCAAACCCGACCAGAGAAATATCCCTAGGAATGCGTATCCCATAATTCCTTGCCGCCCGGTAAATTCCAAAAGCCATCTCGTCATTAGAAGAAAAGATGGCGCTCACCCGCTGCCCCATTAAATAAGAGAAAGCCTCATAACCGCTTCCCATGGTATAATCGCCATAACAGACCAGCTTTTCATCATAAGCAACCCCATAACTCTCCAGTGCCTGCCGATAGCCTTCGATACGTTCCTGGGTCACATAGAAGGTCTTATCTCCCGCCAGACAGCCAATCCGTCTGTGGCCCAATTCCAAAAGATGTTCTGTGGCCATAAAGCCGCCCTGTCTGTAATCAAAGCAGACGTCCACCCCCGGACATTCCAATCCATAATCATCCATGGTAATGACCGGTATCCCCAATCCTTCCACATTCTTTCGAAGGCTCATAAGATCCTCCTGATTATCCACCTCCAAAGGCTTGGCCCAGATCAGTGCCGCCACGTTCTCTGCGGCAATCTGTCTGATCAGCTTTAAACTGGAATCTCTGGTCCGCTCCTCCAAAATATGACTGAGCAGGGAATAGCCTTTGCCTGACAGTTCCCTGTTGATTGCCATAAACTCAGCCGCTATATGCGTGTTACGGACATCATTCATAACAATGCCGATCATCCTGCTCTCACGGTTCACCAGACTCAAAGCCGCCCTATTGGGCTGATAGTGCAGTCGTTCTGCCACCTCTTTTACTTTCTGTCTCGTCTCCTTGGAAATGCGGCTGGGTTTGTCCGAGAGCGCCATCGAAACTGCCGAGACAGAAACACCGCTCTCCCTTGCCACATCTTTAATTGTCGCTCTCATAACCCAAGACTCCTCTTCTTCCCGGTCTCCTGCCATCTTTTGAGCAGGCGGCTGTCTTTTATTCTGATTATAGGCAGACCCTCCTGTTTTTGCAATAGGCATACAAAGCAAAAAGCATGTGCCAATCCTATTTTTCCATCGTCTTTACCTTTTTGTCATTTATTAGTGATATAACGAATCATTTGTCAGACAATTCTTGTTTATTTCTATATTTTTTTGATTTCGCCTTTTATTTATTACCAAAGTCTGTTAAAATAAGGTTAAGAAAATGTGATTCTTGCCGATATTATTATCAGAACAAGGAGTTCGCTGTGCATTTTCTAAACACGGAAACAATGTGGCATTACAGGAAAAGCACAAATCTGAATCCAAGGAGGGATCACCGCAATTTATGCAGATGAGAGGCTTTATAAAATTGAAGCGGTTATGGCGATTAACCCGCTGAAAAAGAACAAAAATCACCAGTCCAAGCAGAACCCGTCGCAGACCCTTGCGAAGAAATTTTTCTCTGAGGTACTCGATGAGGCATGTGAAAAGGAACAAAATCGAAATATCGAAATCAAGACCAATGGTTACACGAAAGATGCCCTTCCTTTTTGCAATTTTGTAAATATGCGGGAATATTGTTAAAATTACTGCAAATGAGCGAGTAGAGAGACGATTCGGTTTACATAATCCGAATCGTCTCTCTATTTAGCCATTTCTATCATGTACGATTGATATTTTTCCTGTTTTCTTATCAACAGTCTATTAAGAAAATTTTACCCTGTTACGATATATATTGTAAGAGGTGGGCATTTGTGTCCGCCGCAGGTAAACGGATTTACTGATCATGCTAAGGAGGGCAAAGCCATGAACAAAGTAGCGGGATATAACACATTCCAAAACAATTATTACAATAACACTGTGCAGAATAAGAAGGAGGCTGATAAGGCCGACAAAACCGGTGCATCCAAAAAGACTGCAGATACGAAGAAGACTGACAAAAACATGCCTCAGCTGAGCGATAAAGCCAAGGCGCTTTTGCAGGATTTGAAGAAACAGTATAGCAACATGGATTTCTTTGTTGCCGAATATGACAGCGAGGAAGAGGCTGCTTCCTATCTCTCCCGCGGCAGTAAGGATTACAGCGTGCTGATCGATCCTGAGGAATTAGAGAGAATGGCCGAGGACGAAGATGTCAAGAAACAGAATCTTGCACTGCTCGATGAAGCAGTCGGAAAACTTGGCGAACTCAAAGAGGAACTGAAAAAGACCGGCAAGGAGGACGAGGTGGTAACACTTGGCGTCTCCATCGGCAAAGACGGCAAAGTCTCCTACTTCGCAGAACTTGAGAAAGCCGGCGAGCGCCAGAAAGAATTCGTGGATAAAATCCGCGAGGACAAGAAGGAAGCCGCAAAGGAGGCTGCTGAGAAAGCTGCCAAAGACGGGACAGACAAATATAATTACGATCACAGTAAACGCACCACTGTCTATGCTGACAGCACGGAAGAGCTGCTTGAGAAAATCACCAATGTCAACTGGGATGAGATTAAGGAAGAAACCAGTATTCCCATGCCCGGCGGACATTTCGATTTCAGCATCTAAAGAAAACGAAATTGCAGGGGCCGCCCTCTATAACTGCGCAGCAGTTATGAGGAGCGGCCTTTTTCTTAAGACCGATACCCCGGTTTTCGTAAAGACCGGCAGCAACAACGACTGACAGAAAGAAACATATAACAGGGAGGATGATAATGAACCAAAAAAGATTGTCCCGTCTGCAGGAACTTTTACAGGAAATGACGGATACCGGCTACGTTGCCGGCATCAATTGCCTGGTTTGGCAGGGCGGCAAAAAACAGTGCTACTATCAATCCGGTATGCGGGACCTTGCCTCGCAGCTTCCTCTGACAAGGGATACCATATTCCGACTCTATTCCATGACCAAACCTATTACGGCCGCAGCCATTATGCTGCTTTTAGAAGAAGGCCGGATTGATCTATACGATGCGGTTTCTGATTATCTGCCAGGATTTCTTGACCAGGAGGTGATGACGGCGCAGGGACCCGTGCCTGTAAAGCGCCCTGTCATCATACAAGATCTTCTAAACATGACTTCCGGGCTGACCTATCCAGGAGAAAGCTGTACTTCCGAAATCCGCACGGACATGCTTATGGATGAAGTGATTACAAAGCTCTCCTCTCCCCGGGCAATGACCACTTGTGAGATTATGAATCGACTCGGAAAGCTTCCCCTGGCCTTCCATCCCGGTGAAAAATGGCATTACGGTATGTCTGCGGATGTCCTTGGCGCAATCATTGAAGTGGTCTCCGGTATGCGCCTTGGAGATTTCCTGAGACTGCGTATCTTCGCACCTCTCAAGATGAATGACACCGGTTTCTTTGTCCCGCCGGAGAAACAATCCAGGCTCTCCAAAGCCTATCAGGACATTGGAAAAGGATTGGAAGAATTCCATTTTCCCCACCTTGGTATCAGCAACGATATGAAGACGCCTCCCGCCTTTGAATCCGGCGGTGCAGGACTTGTCTCTACCATCGACGATTATGCCCGTTTTGCACAGATGCTTTTGTGTCAGGGAAGCCTGGGGAATACATCTATCCTCTCCCCCAGAACCGTCTCTTTTATGACGCAGGCTCATCTTGCCCCTGCGCTGGATTCTTATGTCTGGCAGTGGGAAAGCCTTTCCGGCTGCAGTTACGCCAATCTGATGCGCATTATGCGCGATCCCGGTGCTGCCATCTCCATAAGCCGCCCCGGTGAATTCGGATGGGACGGATGGATGGGTACTTACATGACAATCGACCCTGCAGATGACATGTTTCTTCTGATCATGTACCAAAAAACCGATACCGGCACCACCGCCTACACCAGACGCATCCGAAACATCGTTTTCTCGGCCTTAGACTGAAAAATTCACATATCAAAAACAGTGATTCAAAATTCTGAATATTGAATCACTGTTTTTTTTGCAAATCCCCTTGACAATCCATCCTTTTACTGATATCATTTTATTACAGCATTGATATTCTAACGCAATTTCGTTTATTCTTTTTTCTATAAATATCGTTACTTGATATTTATCTGTTTAGAATCCTTGCTTACAATCACATCATTCACACAAGCAGGGAATACTGACCTACGATATGTTCATATATCCCTGCGGCCACAGGGAGGAAACATATGAACAAAAAGCACAAAATGCAGGAACCCGCAACTATTTCATGGGAAAAGGAGGGAATCATCGTGGCGCTGACACAAGGAGATCTCCAGGCGATCGCTGACCTATTAGAACAGACGCTTGAAGTAAAACTAGAAGAAAAACTGGACAAAAAATTGGACCAGAAATTTAAGACAGAGATTTCTCCCATCTATGAGCGTTTGGACCGAATTGACGGCAGGCTCGACCGCATGGATGAAAGACTTGACCGTATGGACGAGAGACTGAATCGTACAGAAGACAATTTCAAATATCTGGATGTCAAACTAAACAAGACCATCGATAAACTGGAAAGCCTTGATCTCTCTTTCCGTCATTTTGCACAGAGCACCAAGAAAGATATTGCGAAGCTGCAGGACGGCATGGACACTGTCACAGAAATCCTGCGCATCAATCAGTTAATCCCAGGCAATACTTAACCCCTTTACATGGGAAGTCTCTCCCAGTAGCTCGCAAACCGTGTTCTGCTGTGGTCAAGAGACTTCCCACTAGGGATTTTTGCTGTTCTCCTTCATAAGTCAACCTATGATTTTTTAACAAAACTGTTTAACTTCTGCCCTCTTTGCCATATTTCACGGCTATCCCAATCAACAGCTTAACAATCAGCTCCATCTCATCCGCACAGGCATATTCGAAACGTCCGTGAAAGTTCTGCCCGCCTGTACACAGATTCGGACATGGCAGGCCCATGAAGGACAGTCTCGCCCCGTCCGTACCACCGCGGATTGGCACTACCACAGGCTGAATTCCCAGTTCTTCCATAGCCTCCTTTGCGTAGTCTACCAGATGCATATGTTCTTCTATCTTCTCTTTCATATTGTAATAAGAATCCTTCAATTCGATAGCAAAGGTTCCTGCCCCATATTTTCTGTTCAGGAATTCTCCAATCTGTAAAAAGGTTTCTTTCCGCTTCTCAAATTTAGCCTTATCATGATCTCTGATAATATACTCCGCCACAGCTTCTTCCACTGTGCCATGCAGCTGGTCTAAATGATAGAAGCCTTCATATCCGCAGGTGTACATGGGATTTTCCCAGGCAGGAAGCATGGCCTGAAATTCCTGGGCCATCAATATGGCATTTTGCATCTTATTCTTAGCCTCTCCCGGATGGACACTCCGCCCATGCACCAAGACCTTGGCACCCGCCGCATTGAAATTCTCATACTCCAATTCTCCCAGCCTGCCGCCGTCCACAGTATAAGCGTAATCCGCACCAAAAAGCGCTACATCAAAATGGTCCGCGCCTGCCCCCACCTCTTCATCCGGGGTAAAACCAATCCGTATCTGTCCATGACAGATTTCTTTATGTGTAAGCAAGTACTCCGCCATCGCCATAATTTCCGCCACGCCCGCTTTATCATCAGCACCCAAAAGCGTGGTGCCATCCGTGACAATCAGCCTCTTTCCCTGATAAGAAGCAAGTTCCGGGAAGTCCGCCGTCTTCATGACAATCTGCTTCTCCTCATTCAATACGATATCTTTCCCGTCATAGTCTTCCACGATACGGGGCTTCACCCCTGCTCCCGTCACCGCCGGCGATGTATCCATATGCGCAATAAAACCAATCACCGGCGCCTGCCTGCATCCCTCAGAAGCCGGAATTGTTGCATACAAATAGCAGTGTTCTTTATCATAAGTAATATCTTCCGCCCCCATCTTTTGTAACTGCCTCTCCAAAACCACCGCCAAATCATGCTGTTTTAACGTAGACGGGGTGCTGGTGCTCTCCTCTAAAGACTGGGTGTCTATTTTAACATACTCCAAAAAATTTTCGATCACTCTTTCCATGATTTCTCCTTTCTCCACTGACAAATGGTTCCAAACGCTTTACCGCTTCTCTTTCCTCTCTGCTGATATCCTTTCCCTCTTCCTTCAAAGATATCCCTTGCACACGTCTATCCAGCCAGTATAACCAGAATATTGCTCCAGTTGTGGAATCGTAAGTTCTATGGCACTGTTGGAACTTCCACAGGCCGGAAAGACTGTCTCAAAGCGCTGCAGGGAAACATCGAGATATACGGTCACGCCCTCCTTGACCGCAAAAGGACACACGCCGCCCACCGCATGTCCCACCAATGCTTCCACCTGCTCAGGCGAAAGCATCTTGGCTTTGGCAGCAAACTGCTCTTTAAACTTATGATTGTCCACCTTGGCATCCCCGGCCGCCACGATCAACACCGGATGCTCCGCCACCAGAAAGGACAATGTCTTGGCAATCCTCTGCGGTTCACAATGCAGGGCCTCGGCCGCCAGCTCCACCGTTGCACTGGATACATCGAACTCCAAAATCTTTTCTTCCATGTCATATTGTCTGAAATATGCCTTTACGCTTTCTATCGCCATCTTCTTTTCTCCTTCGCTCACGCGCTTCTTTCAGTTTTCCCCTTCCCGCCAATCCGCATCTGACTTCCACTGACATTCCGTAATCTCCATTTCGGAAAATACAGCCCGATAAGAGCCGTCGGTAGGGCTGCAGGCATAGATTCCATATGTAATCTCTTCTGCTCCCTCCCACATATGAAAAATCCTCATCTGCATATAATGAATTCCATCCTGACTGCTTTCAATGCAAAAATCACTGTTCCTTCTTGAAAAGCGATACCACATACTCTTAATATCCGATGAGATATCGGTGGTAGCCCAATCAGAATACCCATGATTTGTGACTACACTGCCAAGCCTTTGAACTTTCTCATCTTCATACTCAATAGATGCTTTAAACCAATTGTCGCTGTCCAGATACATTGCCACACCACATTGATCAAACCGGTGGGAACTTTCAAATTCTGTCTTTACGATAAAAGAAAAAAACTTGTCACTCGTTCTGGTTTGCAATACCGGTGCATTGTCATTTTGGAACCCATAATAAGTACGTGCCCATAAATCTGTTCCTTGTTCTGTGGTAATCACCACTTTGCCTTCTTCCATCTCCACCTGCTCTGGTTTCCGCGTCCACTGCAAATTACTCTTTAAAAATTCCATCTCTTTGTCTTCCTTTCTTCTTTTATTGTCTTACACTACTGCTTCCTAGTTTTCTACATAAGATAATACCCGCTAACAAAAGCACCGGGAACACAATTCCCGCCAGAATTCCCATTTTCAGATTGTCCTCATACAAACTGGATACCATGCCGACCACCGTAGGACCGCCGGAACACCCCACGTCGCCGCCCAGAGCTAACAGCGCAAACATAGCCGTCCCGCCCTTTGGCAGGGCTGCCGCCGCCTTACTAAAAGACCCAGGCCACATAATACCCACGGAAAGACCGCAGATCGCACAGGCCGCCAGACTCAGCTGGGGAATCGGAAGCAGGGCAATTCCCAGATAAGATAAAATACACAGACAACTGCTGTAAATCATAAACTTATCCAATTGAATGCGGTCGCCGTATTTTCCATAAAAAGCTCTGGATGTTCCCATCAGAATGGCAAAAGCCATGGGACCCGCCAGGTCGCCTGCTGTTTTGGAAATGCCCAGTCCTTTTTCTGCAAAGGTGGATGCCCATTGGCTCACCGCCTGCTCACTTGCACCGGCACAAATCATCATGATCAAAAGCACCCAGAAAATCTTTAAGCCAAACAGATCTCTTATCCGCAGTCCTTCCTCTCCCTCTTCCATCAATTCCGCCATGGGAACTTTCACAAACACAAAGGCATTATAGAGCGGAATGAGGGACCACACAGCCGCCAGCGCCTTCCAGTTATCAATGCCAAATATACTGAAAAACAGAGTAGACAATAACACCACTCCCACATGTCCCCAACAGTAAAAGGAGTGCAGCATACTCATCGCCTTCTCCTTATTATCTGACGGACAAGCCTCCACCACCGGACTGACCAGTACTTCCAAAAGCCCGCCGCCAATGGCATATATCATCACTGCAATCAGGATTCCCAAAAAGGGAGAGGACAAGGCTTCCGGCAGGATTGTCAGAAGTATCAAACCGGCCGCCGATAGGATGTGCGCAATAACCATGGAGGCACGATAACCTATCTTATCCACAAACCCTACCGACAGCAAATCCACCAAAAGCTGTATGCCAAAGTTGAAAGTCACCAGCATCGTTATCTGCGAAAGGGGAATATCATATGTTCTCTGAAATGTTAAAAACAACAGTGGTACAAAATTGTTCACAACAGCCTGTACGATATATCCCACAAAGCAGGCCATAATGGTTCTTCTGTATTGGTTCTTCATTTTCATTTCCTCCTCAAACCGCCACCCGGCTTTCTCATACATACCATTGGATTATATCTCATTCCCCATTGAAAATCATTGCATATATTCATATAATTATGGTACAATATCACAAACAATAAACTCGTAAAGGATGATTTGCATGAAACCCTGTACCCTCGCAACCGATGACACACTCAGAGAAACCACAAAACATGGCAGCAACAGTTTTCCCCTGGCCTATTATCTCGAGGATATTTGGGAGGCAGACTTTCATTGCATTGACTGGCACTGGCATCACGAGCTGGAATTTCTAACCATGGCAAAGGGTTGTCAATTGTGCCTTGTGGGGACAGCGCAGATCGAACTGCCTGAAGGGTATGGCATGTTTATCAACAGTGGTGTCCTGCACCGCTTTGAGGCCAAGGCTAACACACTGGTTCCTAACATTGTTTTTTCTCCGCTTCTTTTGTCCTCCAAAGAAAGTCTGATCTACGAAAAATATATCCAGCCGGTCATCCATACGGCTCCAGCCTACCAAATCTTTGACCCGCACATTCCATGGCAGAACCAGATTCTGTCCATTCTGCAGGAAATATACACGCTGCAGGAAGCTTTCGAAAAAAAAGAGCTTAAAACCTTACACCTCCTTTTGCAGTTATGGGAAATTTTATATGCGCATCTGGATTTCTCCGCCAAGACATCCGCTCCCCACCGCCTCAATACAGGGCAGGCCAGGCTGCAGATTATGATGCAGTATATCCATGACCACTATCAGGAAGAAGTGACTTTAGAAGAAATTGCCGCAGCAGCTTCCATCAGCAAAAGCAGTGCCTTGCAGATTTTCCAGTCCGGCATCCAGATTGCGCCCGTATCCTACCTGATACAATACCGTCTGATGCAGGCTGCAGAACTTCTTTATACGACAACAAAACCTGTCTCCATCATTGCCATAGAAACAGGTTTCACCAGTGCCGGTTATTTTTGCCGCAAATTTAAAGAACGCTACCAGATCAGTCCTAATGAATACAGAAAGCAAAGGCTTTAAATTACTTTTCCTTCCATCCGGCATACAATGTAATCGATTCCGTCACCGTATCTTCTTCTAAATCCCATGGTATGGCGGCTCCCGGATCTAAATACCAACCATCAAAGACAAAGCCTTCCCTTGTAGGCGGCTCCGGTGCCTCTATAAGTTCACCGTACATCCTCTTTTGCATTTCCACCGTCGTCCCACCCTGGGCATCGAAGGTGACACGAAATCCCCCCTTTGATATCCCAACGGCCATACATACAATCAACAAGCCAACCAGCACAACAATGATAATATTCAATGTCTTGACTGAAATATTCACTTTGCTGTAAAGCCCTCTCAACGGTGGTGTCTGCTGTTTTATTTCCTGATTTAAATCGTCCATCCTTAACCTCTCTCATCCCTTCTCCGGTTGCAAAGGAACCCACTTTCGGCCTTTCATATAACCAGAGCCATTCTCAAGAATGTAATAAGGGAGATAAGCTATTTATCTCCCCTAAAATAGTAGCGTCTCACAAGTAAGGCTGCATTGTGAAAGCCTCTTTCTCATTATTTCTTCACCAAATATTTACGCATATCAATCGCGCAGGCAATCAAAATGATTAAACCTTTGATGATGTACAGCATGTTGGCGTCAACCGCTAAGAAATTCAGTCCTGCAAAAATAATCTGCAGTAACAAAACGCCAACCACAATACCGCTGATTCTACCAATACCACCTACGAAAGATACACCGCCAATAACACAGGCCGCAATCGCGTCACACTCATAGTTTAATCCGGTGTTTGCATTCGCAGAAGCAATACGTGCGCCATCCAGAAAACCTGTGATTGCATACATCATACCTGCCAGAACGAAAACCATCATGATGGTTTTAGATACATTGACACCCGATACATTTGCCGCTTCCTCATTGGAGCCAACCGCGAACATATTCTTTCCAAAGGTCGTCTTATTCCAAATCACCCACATAAGAATGACCAAAATAATACTGTAGAGAACGTACTTCGGCACTGCCACACTGCCAGTCGCAGTAGGAATACTGAACAGTGTACCCGTAATCAAAGAACGATACCCTTCCGTCAGACCACTCAATGTCTGTCCATTGTTGGTTCCATTCATCAAATACATCAGTATGATACCATAGACGATCAGCTGTGTGGATAAGGTTACGATAAAAGGATGCAGTTTAAACTTCGCCACGCTGAAACCATTTACCAATCCCACAAGGCCGCCCACAACAACAACCAGAAGCAGTACCACAATGATCGGAGGTGCACTGGTCATACTTGGGAACACCTTAAAGGTCGTCGTCAGCAAAGAAGCGGAAATACATGCCGTCAAACCTACTACACGCCCTGCTGAAATATCTGTACCCGTAAGCACAATACAGCCGCCTATTCCTAGCGCTATCGGCAGCTTTGCCGCCGTCAGCGAAATAACATTCACGATAGAAGGAAGCTTAATAAACGCAGGTACTTTGATAGATATGTAAATAACCGCCAATACAATGATGATATACATCGCATTATTCAACAGTAGATCAATGATCTTTTTTGTTTTGTCTTTCGAAGAAAGCTCCTTGAAAGCCTGTTCTTTTGCTTTAAATTTATTCTCAGCCACTCTCTCTTCCCTCCTTACGCGTATTTCGCAGCCAGTGTCATAATTTCTTCCTGTGACGTCTCTTTGGTGCTGACTTCTCCTGACAAACGTCCACCGGACATTACCAGAATACGATCACAAACACCTAACAGTTCCGGCATCTCCGAAGAGACCATAATAACAGTCTTTCCCTGTTTAGCCAAGTCCAGAATCAATTGATAGATTTCATACTTGGCGCCCACATCGATTCCTCTTGTAGGCTCATCCAAAAGCAGTACTTCTGGCTCCGTGAGCAGCCATCTTGCCAGAATAACCTTCTGCTGGTTACCACCAGATAATGACCGAATCTGCGTCTTCTGGCTGGGCGTCTTTGTCCTCATGGCTTTGATGCCCCACTCCGTTGACTCACTTAACAGCTTATCATTAAGCAGCATACCCTTCTTATATTTGGGCAGACTGGATATTGTTGTATTTGCCTGAATATCCAGGATTCCAAAAATACCTGTGGCACGACGTTCCTCCGTGAGCATGGCAAACTTATTGGCCAGTGACTCCCTTGCATTACGATTCATTACCTGCTTGCCATGCAGATAGATTTCCCCTTCTTTACGGGTCGCAATTCCAAAGATATTTTCCAAAAGTTCCGTCCGTCCGGAACCGTCAAGTCCTGCCACACCAAGTACTTCTCCCGCTTTCGCCTCAAAAGAAACATTTTTTAACTGAGAGTACTGTGCGGTTAGGTTTTTCACCTGCAAAATAGTCTCCCCAGCCTTATTGTCCTTCTCAGGATAACGATTTGTCAATTCACGTCCCACCATCAGACGAATAATCTCATTCATGGTCAGTTCCTTTGCCGGGCGGGTCGCTACCCATTGACCATCTCTCATAATCGTCACATCATCAGATATCCGTAGAATCTCTTCCATTTTATGTGAAATATAAATGATACCGCACCCACGATCTCGAAGCATATTAATAATCCGGAACAAATGTTCCACTTCTTCCTCTGTCAAAGAAGATGTAGGCTCATCGAATACAATTACTTTAGAATGAAAAGATACTGCCTTGGCGATCTCCACCATCTGACGCTGCGATACAGGCATTTTGCTCATGACCATCTTAGGATCTACATGAACTTCCAGTTCTTCAAACACTTCCTTCGTGGCATCATACATTTTCTTCTCACTGGTTAAAGGACACCACTTGGAAATCTTCGGAAAACGCCCCAGCCACATATTGTCCATCACGTTACGTTTCAGTGCCTGATTCAGTTCCTGATGCACCATGGCAACACCGTTTTCCAAAGCTTCTTTGGACGTCTTGAAGTTAATCTCCTTACCTTCCAGATAAATGTGTCCGCTGTCCTTGTTGTATACCCCAAACAAACATTTCATCAGCGTTGATTTACCAGCTCCGTTTTCTCCCATCAGAGCGTGAACTGTCCCGGCTCTTACAGTCAGGGATACATTATCAAGCGCTTTTACACCTGGAAAGTCTTTACAAATACCTTCCATCTTCAGGAGCACGTTTTTGCTATCAGACGACGTTATCTGTTTCTCCAAATCATCTCACCCCCATTTTATAGTTGCTTTTATGTGATAAAAGAGTCCGGCAAGCCGGACTCTTTTTCACTGGATACATACACTACATACATCCTAAAAATTTTTGACTTTTAAAAGATTCTATCCCTTATTCACCTGTGTATGTTGCGTAAGGAATATTTACACGCCATGTTCCCACAAGGTTTGCACTGTCAACTTCTGCGAACTTATCTGCGCCACTCATAAAGTTCTGAGAAATCTGAGCGATGGTATTAGCCATACCTTCAGCATCCTGTTTGATTGTACCAATCATAGTTCCTTTGTTGATAGCATCTTTTGCTGCATCCGTAGCATCTACGCCGAATACCGGGATAACGGTAGCACTGCCATCTTCTTTGTTGTAACCTGCGTTCTGCAATGCTGTGATAGCACCGATTGCCATCTCATCATTGTTCGCGATAACAAGCTCAATCATGTTGTTGTTCGCTTCGCTGTACTGAGATAAAGCCGTCTGAAGATAATCTGTCGCTGCTGCTGCGGACCATGCACCGCCCTGGTCTACAAGGTATTTGTTGCTGTTGTTGCTGTCGTAGAAAGAAAGTGCTTCTTTTCCTGCATCTGCAAGAACCTTATTGGCATCTTCCACACCATACTGTGTACGTGCGTCAGCTTCTGCATTTCCTTCCTGTCCTTTGAACATAACGTAAGAAATCACGCCGTCACCGTTCAAATCAACTGCATCAAAGTTGTCAACCAGATACTGTCCTACCAGCTCACCCTGCATATGGCCTGCCATCTCATAGTCTGTACCTACGAATACAGCCTTGTCATAAGCAGTAACCACTTCCTCGCTTACGGAACGGTTAAAGAATACAACCGGAATACCTGCTGTGGTAGCCTTCTCAATGATGTTCTTGGTGGTGTCATCAGAACCTGTATCTACCTGATTTACTACCAGAAGAGATGTTCCCTGAGCAATGGCTGTGTCAATCTGCTCTGTCTGGGTTGTCTGGCTGTTATTACTGTCGTAATCCTGATAAGCAACGCCCGCCGAATCAAAGGCTGAATCTAATGCGGAACGCACGCTGGAAATGTAAGTATCACCATATGTGTAATAGAATACAGATACGGTGCCGCCCGCTGCTGCAGGTGCTTCTGCCTCTGCTTCTGCCGCAGGTGCTTCCTCTTGCGCAGGAGCCTCTTCTGCTGCAGGCGCTTCCTCTGTTGCGGGTGTAGCCGCCGCGGGTGCTTCTTCTGCACCACCGCCACAAGCTGCCAGACTGGCTGCTGTCATTGTAGCAGCCAACATTACTGCAATTTTCTTTTTCATTATTTTTCCTCCCTATTTTGCTCGTTCTGAGCATTTTTTAAGCGGTAAGACTTTGTACTATTACCGCTTAAAAAACATTATATCGGATTCTCTGACAATTTTCAATAAGTTTTTTAATTTGTTTGAAATTTTTGAAAGTAGATTCTAAAAAAATTATGATTATTCTGACAATTCTGACTTTTTTACATTGGTCTCATCCGCTGTCTGCCCGTCCTTTATCGTCTCTTCGTCTTCCGACGTCTGCTCTTGTTCTCCACTGCCATCGTCATAATCCCCCTTGGCCAGCTTATAACCGGAACTGATCAAAATCAATCCGCCGCCTATCACAAAAATGACGATAGCCACAAGAGAAAGCGTTGGATTCTCAGCCGTCCCATAGTCCTTGATCAATCCATAAGCCAGATACAGAACATACACGGATACCAGCACACGTAATAATAATGTAACTTTGTTAACCTTGTTCGTAAGCTTCTCCTCTCTTTCCTTCCTGAATTCCTGCATGTGATTCTTTCTTTCGCTATACAGATACTGTATTTTAGTATATACTGAAAAGGATTATGTGTCAAAAACGATTTTCCCTGAAACCAGTTGCATTCTCATACAGACATGCAGCCAACAACAAAACGAGGATATTACATATGACAATCTTAGAAACAACAGGCAGTTATTTGAAAAATCTTTTCTACGTACTCTTTGACATACTCTGGGGAGATTTCATCACCATACCCCTGCCCGGCGGAAGCTCTCTGGGGCTCTCTTTGCTTGTGTTGATCTTAATTCCCTCCGGCATTTACTTTACGCTTCGGACCAAGTTCCTGCCCCTGCGGCTGTTTCCCGAAATGCTAAAGATTACCGCGGAAAAGAGAAATGTTTCGCAAAAGGATGCCATCTCCGGCCTGCAGGCGCTCATTGTATCCACTGCCACCCGTGTGGGAATGGGGAACCTGGTGGGTGTGGTTGCCGCCATCTCCGCAGGCGGTGCGGGCGCCTTATTCTGGATGTGGCTCATTGCCCTCCTGGGTTCTTCCACTGCGTTCATTGAAGGCACTCTGGCACAGCTTTACAAAGAAAAGGACCCCCTTTACGGCGGCTACCGTGGAGGTCCTGCCTACTATATTCATCATCTTTTCCTGAAAAAGAACAGCACCAAAAAGCGTTCCGTGATTGCGGTGTTGTTCGCCCTATCCGGTCTGATTTGCTGGTGCGGCATCAGCCAGGTTATTGGAAATTCCGTGTCCTCAGCTTTTACGAACGCTTTCCAGATCGACCCTCATTATACCACAATCATATTAGTGACGGTCTCCGCATTTATCGTTCTTCGCAAAAATGCTACGGTGAAAGTACTGGACATCCTGGTGCCCTTTATGGCCGTCTGCTATTTCCTGATGACCATCTTTATCATCATCAAAAACGCCGCCCTGCTTCCCGCCGTATTTACACAGATTTTCTCCGAAGCATTCGGTCTGCGCCAGGCGGCTGCCGGCGGTATCGGCGCTGTCATTATGAATGGCGCAAAAAGAGGGCTGTTCTCCAACGAAGCCGGTTCAGGCTCCGCGCCCTGCGCAGCCGCCGCCGCTGATATAGACCATCCCGCCAAAGAAGGCCTCCTGCAGGCTCTGGGCGTTTTTATTGACACCATTGTCATCTGCAGCTGTTCCGCCATGATCATGCTGCTTGCCCCCGCCAAACTCACCAACGGTCTACAGGGCATGGACTTACTACAGACCGCCATGAAGCATCATCTGGGAGATTTCGGCGTTATCTTCATCGCCGCCATCCTGTGGCTTTTCAGCTTCTCCACCTTTATCGGCATCCTGTTCTACGCCCGCTCCAATGTGGCCTATCTTTTCGGAGACAACTGGCTGTCCCAGACCCTGTATAAGGTTCTTGCCCTGGTCATGCTCTATATCGGCGGCCTGGCAACCTATGCTTTCGTGTGGGATATCGGCGATTTCGGCGTGGGCCTTATGACAATCTTTAATATGATCGCGTTGTTCCCGTTAGCGCCCCAGGCGATACAGTCCCTAAAGGATTATGAACGGCGCCGCTCCTAGCCCTCCGTAGGCTTTCCATTGGGATAAATCCGCTCCATCCTCTCATCGCCAAAATATTCATCCATGGACTGTTCCCAGCGGTACACGGGCGCCTTACCGGACGCGCGCGTGTCATAACGAACCAAGGCCAGCACGGAGACCAGAATATCAAAGGCCATAACCACAAGCAGAATTCCCGTCAGAATCTGTCCCGTTTTCTGCAAAATAAGAGCAATCAGACGTGAGACTTTCGGATACAGCCCCTTAATCCACACCACTGCCGCAATCCCCCAGAAGAAGCAATACAAAAGATTAATCCGCCCGCCCAGATTAAAGGGCATGGCACTGTAATCCCAAAAAACCTTTCCAAACACAATTTCCGTAAAAACACTGCACACATATTCATAGGCGCCGCCCAAGAAAAATCCCACCCAAAAGATATGGCGGTCCTGTTTGTCCTTATCTTTATACAAAAGCACGGTGGCAAGGGCAATCGCCAGTCCCCACACCACACTGAAGGGTCCCCACACCAGACTGCTCCTGCTCATCCAGACTCCTGCCGTAAGCCTGCAGAATATGGTTTCCACCACATCGCCCGCCAAAGCGCCAATCACAAACATCCAGAGTATCTGCGCGAAACCACAGGCCTCCGCGTTATCCTCCGCCGCCCTATCCTGTAAGACAGAAGGGTATGACCTGCCAATTCTTTTGTTCACATACCCTGCCACCTTTGCGGTAAGCCGATAGGTTCCCCTCTGCAGTCTATGGTTCCATCCCAAAAGCCGCGGCAGCTTTTCTTCTATATGATATACGGCCAGCAAAGTACCTGCAAAATCTATAAAGCCAACCGCCACAAGTCCCCAGACGGTTACTTTTCTTGCCACATCCGGCATCATTTCATACAGTCCTAAAAGGATGGCATTTCCATAACGCACCGCCAAAAGGCCCAGCAGACCCCAGAGCAGGGAATACTGCAGACAGATATAACCGTCAAAGTTCCATCTTTTGTTAGAATAATCCCACCACTTTTTCCGTTTAATCCGCTCTAAAGTCTTTCCTGCAAACCACTGCACCGCGGTAGCTACCGCCATACTTCCCGCAAAAAGGAAAAACGCATCTTTCCTTAAATCCTGTAAAAAGACCGTAAAAAGTACAGCAGTAAATCCATACAGGAAACAGAAGGGGCCCGATAAAAAGCCACGGTTCCTGAAATTTCTTACCTTAATGGTTGCAACTACCGTTTCCCCAAGCCATGCCAGAAAGGAGTAGGCAAAAAACAACATTGTTAATTCATAACAAGTAAAATCCATGATAATCTCCACGACTGCAAACGTCTGTGTCTACAATGTTTTATCTTAAGTTCACTATAATTGTATCATAGCAGATTATAACCGACTGTGCAAAGAACCTGGTCCAATGTAACCCTTAGGCCTTTGGCTTCCCTGTTGCCGCTCAATATTCATATCGCTTCCTATATTTGAAAAACATACCCGCAGACAAAGTAAGGGCCATCAGTTCCGCCGCCGGGGTTGCCAGCCAGATACCATTTACCCCCAGAAGGATGGGCAGCGCAATCATGGTGATCAGCATGAATACGAAAGATCTGGAAAATGCCAGAACCGCCGAGACCACCCCATTGGACAATGCCGTAAACATCCCGCTGGCAAAAATATTAAAGCCGATAAAGAACAAGGCCATGGTACAAATTCGATTACCAGTTACCGCCAAATCATACACCGGATTCTCCGGACGGGCAAATATAGATACCAGCGGTTTCGTCATCCCAAAGGATAATACCACCGTCACCACCGAAATCACTGCAATCACCCGCAGGCTGACCGCAACCAGTTTCTTAAGCTTCTCCTGATTCTGTTCTCCATAATAGAAACTGAGCATAGGCGCCACCCCGTAAGAATACCCCGTATATAAGGAACTGGCAAACATCAATACATACATGATGATGGTAACAGCCGCCACCCCGTCCTCTCCCACATAATGAAGCATGGTCCAGTTAAACATCATTGTGATGATACCCGTAACAAGTGCCGTGGCCATCTCAGAACAACCATTGGATGCCGCATTCCAAAGAACCTGAAACCGGCACACCGGCTTCTTAAAATGCAGCAGACTCTTTTTCCTGCTAAAGACTAGCAGTCCCACAACCGCTGTCACGGAATATCCCAGTCCTGTAGCAATCGCCGCACCGCCGATTCCCATATGGAACCCGGCAATAAGCACATAATCAAGCACCATATTAAGGACACCGCCTGTCACGGAACAAATCAGGGAAAGTGTGGCTTTCTCACTGGCAATCATGTACAAAGTAAAGTTATTCATCAACAGAATCGGCACCGTAAATAGCAGATACCGGCTCAAATACTCCACACAATATCCGGCCACATCTTCGGACAGATTCATGCCGGCAAAAATACGGTCCATCAACAGATAGCCCGACAGGCACATGATAAAGCCCACCAACACATTCACCAGAATCAGGAAGGTAAAGTCTTCCTTGGCCTCCTCCTTTTTCTGTTCTCCCATCTTCTTCATGATCACGGCGCTGCCGCCTGTGGCAAGCATGGTGGAGATAGCTGTCACAAGCTGAATCACCGTCGCCGTCAAATTGATAGCCGACAACGCATTTGTACCGATCAGATTGGATACAAACAGGCCGTCCACCATGGTATAAAAGGACATAAAAACCGTCATGGCGATGGTGGGAACCGCAAACTTTAAAATATTTTTCAGGGTCACTGGTTTTGCATATACATTTTGATCTTCCATTTCTCCTCCATTCCGAAGCGCTCTGCAAAACTTCGCAGGCCGCCTCCTTACTTCTTCTCTTTTCCTGTCTTCTTCTGATAGCATCATATACCGTACAGTAACTGTATGGTCAAGGGTTTCTTACTAAAACTCCAAAATCAGGAAACCCCATGACTTTATACAAGAAACAACTACTCAACCGATTTTCCCTGTGCTATACTTTATGTGGCCTTTCCTTGGAAACAAAATTGCAATGGAGCCGAAGGCTGAACTGTTTCGAAACAAACGATCGGCCATATTTTAAGAAAAAAGACGCTGTTGAAAAGAGGGAACCATTATGGAAAGAAATGTAAAGCAAAAACCACTCCTGAAAGGATTTCTCACCCTGACCTGTATCGGTCTGCTCCTGTCAGGCTGCGGGGCAAGCGATGAAGAGCCGGCAGTTGAAAACGCCGGTCAGGAGATTACCGAAGCGGATATCAAGGCACCCGCCCCTTCACCAGAACCGGACAGTAGGGAAGAACCTGTACCGGAAAAAACCGCTGAGGAGAATCCGGAAGAAAACGAAGCACAGACCGATTCACAAGAGGTGCCATCAGACACCACAAGTCTGTATGAACAATTCCTGCATAATGAAATCTCATTGACCACCGCTTCGGCATTTCCCCAGGAAGACTACCGCACCTCCATATGCGAACCAAACACTGCCTACACGCTGTCAGAATTAGGCGCACGTGTTTCAGAATATTACCTGAATCCGGAATATACGGACAAGACCAGCTACGATTCCATACAGTATACTTATGTAAACTCACCGGACAGTACAGATACCGCTAAAAAGAACCTGTTAATAAAGTTTATAGGACTAAATATCTATGCGCCGGACGATGAAAGCTATATCGTATTCGTAGTCTCAGAAAATGAGGGACAGCTGTCATTAACATATGAGTACGAATGCTGGGCAAGAAGCGGGGCCACCGCATATACCAACGGTCTTCTAAATAGTGACTGGTCCGGCGGCGCCGGCGACCAAATGAGCGGCTTATCCGCTATTCTCTCAGACGGGAGCTATGCAAACATATACGCAGCGGAAGAACTTTACGGCTGGTGGACCAGCTATATAAACGATACGATTTACAAAGAAACCTTTGACGAAAACACGGTCGTAAATCTGATCGCATCTATCTATACCATTGGAGATGCCCAATATTATCTGTACGACTTAAGCCAATGTACAGAAGAAGAAATACCACTGTGCGAAACCTTTATTGAACGGTGTCGAACAGAAGCAGGCATAAACTGGGTTTCGGAGGAAGAAGTGCAGGCGGCTGTCCAGAACCGGTGCGCGGCGCTTGGTATTGATTACAGCGCGACGCAGGCCCCGGAAAAAGTAACCTGGACCGATCTGTGATACCGCTTTTGACAAAACACTTAGAAGCATAGAAAGAAGCCAGACGGATGCCCTTTTCGTCTGGCTTCTTTTTCGTCATGATAAAATTGTCTTGCGCATAAGAGGTTCCACTGCTAAGCAGGACTGTCCAACCCGTCAGCCGTATCTCCTTCCAGTATAACGGAAAGAAACTTGGACATCAGCGGAATATAGGTAACAGTAAAGACAATCGCCGCAAATATCCTGACCGGTTTCCTGTTCTTTTGTGGTATCTGCATACCCGCCATAACACCGATCGCAAAAAGACAGAATTTGAGCAGTGCAAAGTCCTTCCAGGTGCTTCTTTGTATATATTTGTCTGCGTACTTAAACAATTGTTTCATCGTATCTCCTCCTTACTTTTCATGTTCTGTCGTCACTTTTGTATGGCACACACCGAATACTGAATATATATATCTATTGTACCACAAAATACGCCGCTTTCCTAAAATATTGTTCCTTATTTTGCAAGATTCTATCTGCTATGCGCTGACTGCTTTTTACGTCTCTTATCTTCATACATCATCTGATCTGCCACATCCCGGAATCCTTCATCTGTCAGCAGACAATATCCAATGGCATAACTGATGTGAACTGCACTGGAACGATTATACGCCCTGCACCTTTCTTCCAAGTCCCTCATAAAAATTTGCGCATTTTTACTGCACAAAACCGCAAACTCATCTCCGCCCTGCCGATACGCTCTGCCGTCCTCACCAACTGCATCTGCTAACATACGGGCAAATCCCTGTAATAATTTATCTCCTGTGGAATGTCCAAGCGAATCATTTACTACTTTCAGATCATTCAAATCAGCAATAAAATAATAGGTCTCATGATTTTCGCTTTCCTGCTGTTTATCCAAATCCCTCTCTAAAGCATTGCGGTTATAAATATTTGTCAGATAATCAATATAAGCAAGGCGGCTGCCTACTTCCGTACATAAAGAAATAATATTCCGCATACAATCATATCTGGCAGTGGTATTGTCTCCGGCCAAAACTTTTGTTTCAATATTTACAGTCTCTTTATCATACTTTGCTTCAATATTACTTTTGACCTTCTCAAGCACTGTCTGGGCCTTGTCTTCTGTGTTGCTGATAAATACCACGCCATTCTCACCAACACGATATCCATAAAGACGATATTGTCTAATCTCCTTATGCATATCATTCAAAATCTGAATATCCTGCCGCCAGTCCAGATGATTCTCCATCTTGCTAAAACAGAGCACAGCGATAACAAGTTTCTGCTTATCGAAATCAAACTCCTCCAACACTTTTTCAAAAGAATATTGATTAAAGAAAGTAGTCTTCTCGTCTACATATTTCTCTGTATTTTCATTGCTGAGTATCAATCCCAGCAGTATGAGCGTTGAACAGACCACCGCTACCAAAGTTTCCGGAATCACCATCTGAATCAGGGCCGTGATTACATAGATAGGCACCGCAAGTATAATTGCCATCCTCTTATCTGCGTCCATAATACCCCAGTAACGCAGACTGTAATACAGAATCAATATCAGGTAGATCACCAGACTTGCATACAATGCATAGGCCTTAGGCCCTAAGGAATAGTCCGTTGTTTTTCCGTGTTCATAGGTAATCGGCAACACAAAAATGCCCACAGTCGATACCGTAACCGGCAGACTGTGGAGTATTCTCACCGCCCTAGAAAATTTAAGATGAATCTCCAGATAGCTTCTCATATACAAAAATAAGAAATAGATAAATCCCAATATAGACAACAAATAAACGATATGTGCAGTTAGATTGACCCAATTAGGAACCGTATCTCTGTGGTTCACTGTACAGATGGTAATCAGATCAAAGGTAGAATGTACCACCGCCACCGCAATAAGCCACTGAAAGATTCTCGTAGACTTAATCGGAATATGAGGCTTTCGATAATAAAAGCCAATCATGTATAACATTAATAAAAGACATGCCGCAGATGTCTTGACAAGCACCAACATATATCTTATTCCTTTCCATACAACTTATAACTACTATAACATATATTCAGAATAAGTAAAAGTAGTGTTCAAAGACATACCTGCACTTATGAAAACCATTCCTTCATAGTATTTAAGACCCTGACCAGTTCCTCCTCCGATATGATATAAGGCACCATGGCGTACATGCAATTTAAGAAAGGCCTGCTGAACACGCCCCGTTCACAGGCGAACTGCTGATAACCTTTCAAAACAGCGGCATCCTTAACTTCCACACAGACACATCCGCCCATAATCCTTACCTCTTTCACCCTGGGGTCTGTAAATCCCGCCATCTCTCTTCTGGTAATCTGTTCAATCCGGCGGATTTTGGCCATATAATCTTCTTGCTCAAACACTTCAATGGATTTCAGCGCCACACTACATGCCAACGCATTTCCCATAAAGGTCGGCCCATGCATCAGCGCCTTATCCGGGTCGTCGCTGTAGAAGCCGCGATATACCTTCCGGTTCGCCACGGTAACCGCATGTCCGATATACCCCCCTGTCAATGCCTTGCCCAGCACCAGAATATCCGGCTGTACCAAATCCGCCACGAAACGGTTGCCGGTACGTCCAAATCCGGTGGCTACTTCGTCAAAAATGAGTAAAACTCCATACCTGTCACAAAGTTCTCTGGCCTTAACCAGGAAAGAAATATCATACATCCGCATCCCGCCTGCCCCCTGTAAAAGGGGTTCCACGATGAAACAGTTTAGTTCTCGATGATGCGCCTCGAAAGCCTGCTCCAGATCCGGAATCTGTGTGGGAACATGAAGCACATCCTTCTTCTCCCCATAGGCTTCCAGAATAAAGTGATAATCCTCATCATCTCCCACTTCCATGGTCTTGAAGGTATCTCCATGATAGGCATGGGTCAAGGAAAGAACTTTTGTCCGTTCCATCTCTCCTCGGTTTACATAATATTGAAGTGCCATTTTCAAAGCCACTTCCACCGCCACACTTCCGGAATCGGAAAAGAAACTGTAATCCAAGTCTCCCGGCAGGAAACTCTGTAACTTATCCGCAAGCCTCTGCACCGGCTCATGAGTCAGTCCACCCAGCATCACATGACAAAAAGTATCTGCCTGAAGCTTAATTGCCTGGGTAAGCACCGGATGCTTATACCCATGGATGACACTCCACCAGGAAGAAATGGAATCGATCATCTCCCCCTTGGCAGTCTTCAAATATACTCCCTCGGCATCTATGATTTTGTAGGGTTCTTTCATGGTTTTCATCTGTTGATATGGATACCAGATCATACTCGCTTATCTCCTTTGGCACATTCTTATATTCCAGGCACAAATACGGTGCACACTCTCTACCTATCCCATCTGCTTTAGTAAGTTCCGCCAGACTTCAATCAATCATACAATGCCATAAGCTTCTCTAATGGCATATGGATTTCCGTACTGCCATCCTCCACGCAGGCCAACACCGGAAGCTTGGTCCTGTATTCGCACATACGCAGATTGTCTTCCTCCATCCTGTCTCCCTGATGAAAATGATTGAAGATAATGCCCTTGACAGGCAGCTTCCTTGCCCGCATATATTCCACCGTCAGCACCACACTATTAATCGTACCAAGTCCCGCGTCCGCCACGATCAGACTGGAGAGATCAAGCTGTCTGATCACATCCTCCAGCCACAATTCTTTCTCGTCAAAACAGATGGGGCACAGGATACCCCCGCTCCCCTCCATGGTCACATACTCATATTGCTGACAGACTTCCTCAAATCCCTTTACCACCTCTTTCAAATCCACCGGATTGCCCTCTATCCGTGAGGCCAGGTGGGGAGAGACAGCCGTTTCATAAATATAAGGACACATCTGTGCAAGAGGCTGTGTAATCCCCGACACCTGCTTCACATACAAGGCGTCTCCGGGAACCAGCGTTCCATCCTTCGTCCGTTCATTGCCGCTCATGGCGGCCTTATAGTAAGCGGCACCTAAACCGTTTTCCTGTAATTTCTTCACAAGCAGACCGGTCACAAAGGTCTTCCCCACATCCGTACCCGTTCCGGTAATAAAAATCTTCTTAGCCATGACACCGCTTCACCTCGAATCCTAATCTATGTATAAGTTCCATATCCGTCTCCACCGTAATCCCTGCGGTGGTCAGCATATCTCCGGAAATCGCCGCATTGGCGCCGCTTAAGAAACAGGCTTCTCCCTTATCTCCCAAAAGACCCCTGCCGCCGGCCAGCCTGATGGATGCATCCGGGATTAAGAACCGGAACAAGGCCACGCACCGACACGCCTCTTCGTCCGTCAAAGGTGCCAGCTTTTCATAAGGAGTACCCGGAATAGGATTTAAGAGATTTACCGGAATCGACTTGACTCCCAGCTCTCTGGCTGTCAATACCATGTCAATCCGGTCCTCCATGGTCTCTCCAAGTCCCAGAATCCCGCCGGAACAGATGGACAAGCCTGCCCGCTTGGCCGCTTTCAGTGTCTCTATCTTCTCCTGATAGGTATGCGTCGTACAGACAGAGGGAAAATAACGGGCCGATGATTCCAGATTGCAGTGTACCCTCGATGCCCCCGCCTCTTTAATCTTTCGAAACTGCGGCTCGTCCAACAGACCGAAGGACACACACACCTCTATGGATGTCTCCTCCTTAATCCGGCGGATGCTTTCACACACCTGATCCACCTCGTTCTCGGAAAGACGTTTTCCGGATGTTACGATGGAGTACCGCAGAACCCCCTGCTTCTCATTGTGTCTGGCCCCTGCCGCCAGTTCTTCCTCGGAAAGTAAGGGATAACTCTCCTCGCAGGCCGTGTGATAATGGGCACTCTGGGCACAATACTTACAATCCTCCGAACATCTGCCGCACTTACCGTTGACAATGGTGCAGATATCAAACCCGTCTCCGCACACCCGTTTACGAATCTCGTCCGCCGCTTCCTGCAGCCCGGCCAAAGGTTCCTTGGCAAGCTGCAGGGCTTCCTTCCTGTCAATCCATTCGCCTCTGCATACCTTGTCTTTCATCTCTGATATAAAGCTCATATGTATCCTCCATGTGTATCCTCCATGTCTCTGTCACATTCTGGCAATTATTGGCTTCACCCGCTTCGTCAAAACTGCCGCCACAAAACACAGGCAGATGTCTCCCGGCACCGCCAAAAGGAAACAATACAAAAAAAGCGGCCACAAGCCAATCGGTGTATTGATCACATAATTACAAATGATATAATAGTACACCATTCCGGCTCCATAAACAATAGCAAGCCCCACAAAATTCGCAGTCAGAATCTTTCCGAAAGTCAACCCCTCAAGTTTCTCCGTCATCTTTCCAGTCACATATGCTGCCAGAATAAATCCCAGAATATATCCGAAACTAGGCTTTAGCAGATACCAGAAACCGCCTCCCTCCGCAAAGATGGGAAGTCCCGCCAGTCCTAAAAAGGCATATGCCCCCACGCTGACAGCCCCCAGCTTACCTCCTAAAAGCAGCCCCGCCAGCATCGTGAATAAAAACTGTAATGTGAAGGGAACCACGGGAACCGGTATTTTAATAAACGCTCCCACCGCCGTCAATGCAGTAAAAAGACTGCACATCGCCATTTTCTGAATTCTGCTCTTCTGTTTCATGCTGCCTCCATTCTGATATCAATACGCTTATCGAAAATATATCCGTAATCTAAATTATCAAAAAAAGAGGCAATTGTCAACCATTTTATTATATAAGTTGACAATCATATAACGGTTCAGCCTTTCGGATAAACCAACGGACTCTGCCATATCCCTTTTCTTAAGGGTCCCAATCATGGTCATGATGGAACAGTACATCTTTTGACCGGTTCACTGTTTACGGTCACAGTTGCAGCATCTGTGCTTCTGATACCCACTTCATCACAAATTGCGATGACAAGTATGATAATCCGCCGACAGTACGGATACCATCTCTTCAATGACAGATCTCTCCTCCTCTAGTTCCTCTGCAATTTCCGAAACGGTTTTTCCTTTGATCAGCTTCTTTTGTACTTGTTCCTCTAATTTTTCCCGCCGTCCCCTTTCCCGGCCTATCCTCTCCCCAGCTTCCATTCCAACTTCCATACCTTCTTCTCTGCCCTCACGAAAGGTATTTTTCAGGTGTTTCTTCTCATCATATTCTGTTAAGAGCATATGCAGGACCACTCCTTTCTCCGTAAGCAGGATGTCCGTAAGAATCCCTCTCTCGATACAGCTGTCAATCGCTGTGTGTACCGCCTCTTCCCGGCGCATCCCCTTCCTGATATTTTCCTCTACCTCAGACGACAACTCCGAATACTCCCACAGACGGTGGCACTTATCCATTAGAGGCTGATTATATCCTCGTATACCGTTTTGTCATACATTTTCCTCCATTATACAGTTTTTGTAGACTGAATACAAGGAAATCTTTCGAGTATTTTATAAAAGTCTGCAACTACCCGGAAGCATCAGACAAAACCAAACTGCTGACACCGAAGAATCTTCTGATTCAGTCAAGTAACAACTAAGGGACCATTTCCGAAACCGGAAAGAACCTTAAAGACGGAGACCCCTCCGAAGAGAACTCTCCACAGACAGAATAGACATCTGTCAATATGATATCTATTATAAGACAGGATTAGGACAATAAGTTCCGCTTCCATTTATAAAAAATCTATGAGCCCTGCATTTACTTTTTATAAAGTGAACCGAGAAAAAAAGACCTTGAAGGAAATCACTCCTACAAGGCCTTAAAAATGTACTCTATTCCCAGCGAAAAGTTTACTCTTTCTGCATATTCCTAATCACGAACAATGCCCCTACCAAAAGCACAATTCCCACCGGCAGGGATATCCATGCGCTCCGCGTAAAGCCTGCCACAATATAAGTAACAAAGGAAATCGCCGCAACCACAATAACATAAGGAAGCTGTGTGGACACATGGTTGACATGGTCACACTGAGCACCGGCGGATGCCATAATCGTAGTATCCGATATGGGAGAACAGTGATCGCCGCACACCGCGCCTGCCATACATGCGGAAATAGAAATGATCATCAGCTGCGGATTGGTGTTCATGAACACATTGACAACAATCGGAATCAAAATACCAAAAGTTCCCCAGGAAGTACCTGTGGAAAACGCCAGGAAACATGCCACTAAGAAGATAATCGCCGGCAGGAAATTCATCAGAGAGCCGGCGCTCTTTTGCACCGCGTCAGCTACAAAGACTGCTGCCCCTAAAGAGTCCGTCATCGCCTTTAACGTCCATGCAAAGGTAAGAATCAGGATGGCCGGCACCATGGCTTTAAAGCCCTCTGGCAGACATTTCATACAGTCTGTGAAATTTAAAACTCTTCTCAGCAGATAAATAATGATGGTCAAGATCATGGCGCAGATACTGCCCAAAGCCAGACCAACAGAAGCATCGGAATTGGAGAAAGCCTCCACAAAACCTGCCCCCTCAAAAAAGCCGCCCGTATAAATCATGCCAATCACACAGCATATGATCAACATCACAATAGGAATCAAAAGGTCAATTACCTTGCCTTTCGGGTTCACCGCGCCTTCTTTCGCCCCGGAAGCACCTTCTTTCGTCGAGAACAAATCTCCTTTCAGGGCATTCATCTCATGGGATTTCATGGGACCAAAGTCCAGATTCATCGCCACCAGCGCAATCATCATGGCAATGGTTAAAATAGCATAGAAATTATAAGGGATAGCACGGATAAAAATGGAAAAGCCATCCTCCCCTTCCACAAATCCGGACACTGCCGCCGCCCAGGAAGATATGGGAGCGATAATGCAGACCGGCGCCGCCGTAGCATCGATCAGATAGGCCAGTTTTGCCCGTGAAACCTTATGCTCGTCCGTGACAGGCTTCATCACACTTCCCACCGTAAGACAGTTAAAATAATCGTCAATAAAAATCAGAACGCCCAATGCTACCGTAGCAAGCTGCGCACCGGCCCTGGTCCTAATCTTTTCTTTGGCATAATGACCAAAAGCCGCAGACCCTCCGGCCCGGTTCATGAGACTCACCATGGCTCCCAATATCACAAGGAATATCAGGATGCCCACATTGTAACTGTCAGACAACACAGCTACAAATCCGTTGTTAAAAATGTGTGTCAGCGTTCCCTCAAAGGAAAACCCTGAATAAAACAGTCCGCCCACCAGAATACCGATAAACAGGGAACTATAAACCTCCTTTGTAATCAGGGCTAACACAATTGCCACGATTGGCGGAACCAGCGCCCAGAAGGTGGCATACATGGCAGACGTATACTCCGCCTCTCCTTCTGTTGCAAATGCGGTGATCGGTAAAATTGCCATACACAGAAGCAGTATCCCAATCCCCCGTAACAGTTTTTTCTTTTTCATAATCCTCCTCCGTTCTTTTGTTTTGGCGTGTTACTACAGACAAATCACTTCTTAATGGGATGTATCCACAATCACAATACTGGAATCTCCCTGTTTTGCCTGCTCTATCACAGCAACGGCAAGCTTCTGAAAGGAACCGTAAGAGGAGGTCGCGCCTGTCAAGGCGTCTATTTTCTCCTCTCCCTGCCCTGCTAAAAGCTGACCGGCATAATAGCGTGTATATTCGTTCGGATATGTGCCCTGAGCGTGCAGCATCGTCTGCATATACGTATTATCCCAGCTTTTAATGAACCCGCTGGCATTTTCCGCATTATATTCTACAGAGACTATGCTCCCGCCTTTGACCATAATCGTAATATATTCTTTCCAGCCATGACTAAATTCCGAAGCCTGTGCGGTATAATAACCGTCCTGAAGACCTGACTGCTCCCCACAGGCCGTTAAAGACAGCATGAGTACTAAAAGCAACACTGCACGCAATATCCGTTTCATCTGTCATACCCCTCCTTCAAAGCAAATTTCTCTACCTGTGCCTGAAGTTCTTCGGCTTCCTTCGCCAATAATCCGCTAGACTGACTTGTGCCGCCTGCATTTTGCAGGTTCCGGTCTGCAATGCTGGAAATAGTCGAAATTCTCTCCTCCATGGTGATCAAAGCGCTCTCCTGTCCTTGTACCGCCACAGCCAGCTGATTAGAAATCTCACTGATCTCGGTAGAGACACCATAAATCGCTTTCAGGGATTGTGCCGTACTGACATTCAACTCCACACCTGTCTTGATAACAGCTCTGGTATTCGCCACAATTTCTACGGCAGTTTGAGCCGCCTTGGCACTCTTACCCGCCAAATCCTTAACCTCTTCCGCCACAACGGCAAACCCTTTGCCTGCGCTTCCCGCATGGGCCGCCTCCACAGAAGCGTTCAAGGCAAGTATGCTGGTCTGGAAAGCGATATCGTCAATCGCCTTGGCGATGGAAGTAATCTCTTCTGCATTGGAACTAATCGCATTCATAGCGTTGGAGAGAGCCGCCATCTGGGTATTCGCCTCCTGCACCCTTCTGGTAATCTCACCTGTCATATCCCTTGTCTGATCGCTCTTTTGCGTAACACCGGCAAGCTGTTCTTTGACATGCGTCACCTCACCAACCAGCTCCTCGGTTGCCTGATTCTGTTCCAAGGATGCCTCATGCAGCTGTCCGGACTGCCCGCTCAATTCATCGGCCATGCTGGCCAGACGGGTAGCTGCCGACCGAAAGCCCGATATGGTATCATTCATGGATTGTAGAATGATACCGAGGCTGTTCTGAATGAGTGTAAAGTCTCCCTTATATTCCACCTGCGGTTCCATCTGCAGATTGCCATTGGCAACCCCATTTAACACCTGCTGGATATCTGATATGTACCGATTCACACTTGCCACCGTATCAGCCAGTGTCCTGGTCATGACTTCCAGCTCATCTCCTGACCGGACAGCAGCCACCTCCGTATGTAAATCCCCATCGGAGAGAGAAATCATCCTGCTTGTCACATTTTTCACTGGTTTGGAAATGGACCTGGCCAGCCGGAGAATCCACACAATCGATGCAAGCAGCATTACCAAGGTACATGCCCACGCTGTTGCCATGGCTCCTTCAATCAAACTATTGTAATCCGACTTAGGCACTTGAATGACCAAGGCCCACTGTGTACCACGGATGGGTGAAAAGGCGGCTAACATCTTCTGTCCGTCAATGACAAATTCTGTGGCTCCTGTCTCTCCTGTGGTCACACTCTTAATCGCTTCCTCATTCCCCCCGCTAAGCTGGAGCAGCGTACTTGCGGATGTGACTATGGACTGGTCCGGATGTCCCGTAACGATGCCTTCACGATTCACCATATAGGCCATACCATGTCTGCCCAGATTGATACTACTCAACACATCGTTCAATACATCGTATTTATAAACACCAACCACATAAAAGGCTGTCTCACCATCTTCCTTCACCGGCATACCCATCGTAATGCCCAGTCCTTCATGAGACAGGGTGCTGGCATGGGTTGTCAGATTATCTGTTTCCTGCAAAAGTGCCAGAAAGTCACTGTCCAAACTTTCCGCCGCACCGCCTGTCTCCTGAACCAGACTGCCGTTTCGATCATACAGCCCAATGGATTGAAATTCATATATTTCAGCCGACTCTGTCAAAACAGCCGCCCAGCCATCCTTTCTGGCCTCAGTGCCAGACAATTCCTCCGTGTCATTGCCAATGTTAACGATATTCATTCTGGAATCGCCGGCAATCATCATCATGCGATCTGCCAGCATATGAATATTTGCCTCCACTGTCTTAGCAGACTGCCTGGCCATGGGCTGCAGACTGTCCAATAAAATACTGTTGGCAAGCGATTGCATGGAAATGGCCATAATGGCACAGCACACTGCAACCAACAGTAAAATATTGAGGGCAGTATTCCTCAATATCCTTCCGTTGAGACTCCTCCTCATTTTGCGGCCTGAGCTGGAGTCTGCCTGATTCGTTATCATGTACACATCGCTCCTTTTCTACAAAACAAACTTTCGCAGATATCATATCACGAACTGTTCATAAAGGAAAGCCCCTTCTGGTACTTTCGATATATGCCTTTAAAATCCTTCCGTTCTCCTCTGTTTACGCATTTCCCGTCTCCGGATACCTGCCTCCCACTCCGCCTTCTGCCCTTCCGTCTCAATGATAAGTCCCGGCACTTCCACCGGATTGCCCTCCTGGTCCACTGCAACCAGCGTCAGATAGGCCCTGTTTATGGGCTTTCGCATTCCATCGATACTCTCAATATAAGTATCTACCCGCACTTCCATAGACGTCCTGCCCACAAATGTCACTCTGCCAATCAGCACAATCAGATCTTTTAGATAGGCACCCCGTATAAATTTCAGATTATCCACAGAGGCAGTTATCACATCCTGTTGTGCATGTCTGATTCCCACAAGACCTGCAAGTTCGTCTATCCATGCCATCAATTGACCTCCAAACAATCTTCCCGCACCGTTTAGGTGCTCCGGTCGCACCTGATATACCTGCTCTATTCTGGACTCTTCTACTTTCTTTTTCCTATCCATATCTTTTCCTTTCAGCCCCGCTCTCTTTTTCATTCGCCTGCCAATACCGCCCGATCTGCTCTTTTGTCAGCGAGTCCGCAAACGCTCTCTTCAACTGCAGAAAATATTCCAGGTCCATCAAAATGCCGTACAACAATGCACGTTCCTCAAACTCTTTCCTTGTTGCTGGCAGTTTGGAATCTTTCATCTGTGAAAGCAGCTCCTCCCTTGTGGCCAGAAGCGCTTTGGCATTGTTGGATTCTCCAAAAGTAACTGCCGTCTCATAAAGGAGTTCCGATACCTGCTCTGTCTGGGGCCAGACGGTACGCATATTTATAATCTTCTTATAAATATCCTGCAAAACAACCGTCTGCTGTTCCCTCATATTCATATAGGCAATGAAATATTTTGACTCCTGAAAAAAGGTATTATTCATATAGGCAAAAGCCTGCTTCTTGCCATCTTCAATATCCGTCTGCAGTTTATCAAAGCAGTTCCCTGTATAATCCGACTTATCCTCTTTCTTGATATATTCTGACATCCGCAAAAGTACAGTCCGCAAATCTTCTTCCAGCTGATACTGCATGGCACGAATCTCTCTGCTCTTTCCTGGCATATAAAGATTCAGGAGTGTTCCAATCCCCGCCCCAATAAGCAAAATTAATGCCTCGTTCCCAATCAAAGAAAAGGACATATTCTTTTCCATAAGATAATGCGTTGCCAACACCGCATTGATGGAGACTGCATCCTGCAGCCGAAGGGACATACAACCTGCAATAAAAAGGAGCAGAAAAATACCAAAAGAAAATACATGATACCCGAAAAGCTGAAAAAGACCATAAGCAAGAACTGTGGCTAACAAGAAAGCGCCGATTCTTTTCGCGGCAATCATGATCGTCTCCCGCCTGGTATCCTGTATTGTCAGAAGCGTTATGATACCCGCCGATGTGCTGTAGTTAAGACCCAGCCTATCAGCAAGAAAGATTGCCGCCGCACTCCCGATGGCAATCTTAAGCAGTTTCAACATAAAATCCGCCTTTCCAACTGAAATGATGTACTGTTATATTTCCAGAAATTGTCCTTTCTTTACAATGCCCCGAAAAGCCTATACAATACTTTATTCTGTGGAAATATATCTATTATAAATCTCCACATGATCGTAAATGCACCGCCAGCCGCTGGTGGAGGCCGCCGTTACACAGATATAAGGCGTTCCGCCCGCAAATGTTCCATAACTCACCGCACAGTTTTTGGACTGGACAATATACCCTGTCTTGGCACAAACCACCTCGCCTCCCGTATCTTTATCCTCGATTTTGCGTAAAAACCAGTTGGAAATCTCAATGCCGTCCGGATGCTGTTTTGTAGGCTTAGTCGTATAAGTGTGTAACGATAAAAACTCCCTGCACAAGTCATTCTGAACCGCCGCTTTCATAATAACAGCCATATCGTAAACCGTGCTGTAATGCGCCTCATCATAAATGCCCACACAATTCGTAAAATGTGTGCTCTCAGCAATTCCAAGTTCCTCCAGCTTCTGATTCATCATCTCCACAAAGGCCTCCTGAGAGCCTGCCACGTAAACAGCAAGTCCCACTGCCGCATCTCCGCCGGAATGTAGTGCCGTTCCATAGAACAAGTCACGCACCGTCACCTCTTCCCCATCCAGAAATCCTACAGAACTACAATCATTTACATAGGCATAATCTGTGATCTCCAAAGTCATCGTGAACGTATCGTCCAAATCCTCTTCCGATATATGTTCCGCCGCTACCAATATGGTCAAAACTTTGGTCATGGAAGCCGGCAGGATTCTTTCCCGGGCACCCTTGGCCGCAACAATCGTATCCTTGCTCTCATCCACCAAAATGGCATTTGTACTGATCACTTCCTCGCTGTCAATGACCACAGTATCCGGCGTTTCCGTGAAACGATAAACCTGACTTTCCCTTTCTGTTTCCCCTTCCTCTGTTTCCGTTTCTTTGGCCTTTTCGACTTCTCTCAGGACTTCTTCCACTGCTTTTTGGGTTATGCTGCCCGATTTATTTGTCTGCGCCATAACTGCCGCTTCCTGTGCCTGCGCCTCCTCCTTATCCGCTTTTTTGCAGGATTTGACCGCAATAACGATTATGATTATCAGCGCCCCGAGTATACACAGGCACAGGATTCTCTTGATCATACGCTTTCTTCTCAAACGCCGCTGTCTTTCACGCCGCATACGTTGTCTTTTCTCATAACGGATACGATATTCTCTATCCTCATCTCCTTCATCATAATAGGATTCCATCAATATACTGCCTCCGTACTTTAAAGATATCACTCATTTTGCCTATTGCATACTGCCTGAACCGGCCCATTCACCTGCCCCCAGCATGGCCGCCTTAGCCTCCGCCACAGTCTTACTGTCTGTCCTGAAAATACTATACTCATCCATAATGGGAAGCCCCATAGGCACATCTTCCTTACGATAGTGCATCCCGCTGTTCACCACCTTTTTCGCCGATAAATGATAACTGGCGATATCCGTCTGTGCACGAAACTGGCGTATCACATCAGGGGTCACCCCTGCGCCAGCCATAATACGCGGTGCCCCCACTTCTTTCTGCAGATCACATAGCTTTTGCAACAGCGGCATCCCCATAAGACATTCTCTCTTCTGTCCGGATGTCAGGATGGTATCAATACCTAATTCTCTGGCCTGTCCATAAGTCTTTATAGGGTCTGCGCACACATCAAAGGCACGATGCAGCGTCACCTTCATGTCTCCTGCCTTGTTCATCAATTCCTGCATCTGCTCCCTATGAAGGTCTCCGTCTTCCCGGAGACATCCGATTACCACACCCTCAGCGCCGGCCTCCCTGAAAAGCTCCACTTCTCTTTTTAAAATCTGAAATTCATGCTCACTGTAGAGAAAATCTCCAAACCGTGGCCGCAGCAACACCCTGACCGGCAGATCACAGTTTGCTTTTACCTGCTCAAACAATGCCAGACTCGGCGAAATGCCGCCGATCATAAGCGCCGCACACAGTTCCAGACGGTCTGCTCCTCCTTCTTTCGCCGCAAGGGCGGATTCCACACTGTCCACACAACATTCTAATATTAAGTTGGTCATTCGTTTTACTCCTTTTGCGTTTATAGTCCTATTTTCATACATCCTAGATTAAAGCATCCTAATCTGCACCAATAAATTTATTATACCATTTCAAACGCAAAATACCATCCTCATTACTGCCTATATCATTTGCAAAGAAAAAAGGCTGCAAAAACAGCCTCTTTTCCCTATCTTTTACCCAATCTCTCCAAGCAGTATCTTACACTGCAGATGGAAGGGATCTACTTTTAATGTTTCTCTAAAGAACGCCGCCGCTTCCTCCTTCTTTCCAAGTCCCAGACTGCCAAGTCCCATGACGTAATTACAGTGGGCTTTGTTTTTCTGGGTGAAATCTTCCTCATAGATCATCAAATCCGGCAGAGAAACCGCGAAGTAATCAATCTTGATCTCATCCTGCAAATGCCGCTCTCCGAAATCGATTAGCTTGTACATCTTTCTGTTTCCTGCGCCCTTCTGCTCCAATTTATACTGGGCAAGCCCCTGGTACAATATCATATCCGCAGGCTGGTCGTTATAGTACATCATCCCCGCCACTTCCTCAGGCCCTACAGAGGCGCGCCTAAAGTACTCCTTCGCACTCTCGCTGTCTCCCAAAGCCTCTTTCGTAAGGCCAAGATAGTAATAGACATTGTTGTCCTTACTGCCCTCCAGCTTTCCTTCTCCCAGATTCTCCGGATAGACAAGGGCCTTTTGGAGCAGGTTCTCAGCTTCTTCCCAGGCTCCCTTCCGCATCTTTTCCTTGGCCATCTCCACAAGTGCCGCAACATACTGGGCAACGGCTTTTCCTTCACCGCCCTCCCAGGGATGGAGCTTCCTGGAAAGTAAAAGCTCATAAGCTTTCTCATACTTGCCGCTCAAGTTTAGCAAGGTGACATATTCGATAAAAGCATCATCTCTCTCAAGGGCAGTCTCACGATATTCTTCATACCGGGCAAGTCTCTCCTCCACAGACACCTTGCATTTCTTATACAGCTGGTCCAGCTCGAAGAAAACTCTGGCATCCGACGAGTCCAGCGCAAACGCTTTCTCCATAACGGCTCTTGCCTCTTCCTTCCTGTCCATATGGTTGAAATAAGCAAGAGACAGATTCCGGAATACGGTGGGAAAAGCGTCGTTGTTCTTGGCGCTCTTTTCCCAACACTTTGTTGCCCTTTCATATTGTTTCTTATCATAATACAGATTACCGAGATAATACCATGCAAAAGACGCCTCCGGCAGGCTGTCGCAACAATCCTGCAGTACTTCGATATCTTCCAGTTCGTTGGGGAAGCAGCAATAGGAATCCTGCTTTTCCGCCAGAAGATACTGTTCTCTTATTTCATCCTCCGGTCTGTCTGACAGTTTCAGGTAATATGCCTTATAATAAGCATTTAACGCCGCCGGCACAGGGCATACATCCAGCACCGCCCGGGCCTCCTCATAGAAGCTGCATTCTGCATAATCCTTGGCAAGCCTTAAGTATGTCTGGGCATTTCCCCGCATACAGGAAACAAGTTTCTCCTGCTTCGCGGCAAGTTCTTCTCCCTCTGCATAGGCAAGGGCCTCCCATCTGCTCACATAGTCAAAGGGGTCTATCTGCAGGCTTTCCCGAATCCAGGTCTGCGCTTCCTCCTCTCTTTCCAGCTTCCGTAAGATGACCGCCTTGATGCCTCTTGCTTTGATATTGTGCCAGTTCTTTACAAGCCCTCTGTCAAGCAAGTACAAGGCATCTTCATACCCTTTCTTTCTGCAGGCAATGGCCGTCAGGTAATAGAAGCTCATCTCCTGCTGTTCGTGGCTCCAGGCCGCTTTATAAAACGCATCATAGGCTTCTTCATACTTTTTCTGGTAGAAAAGGCTCAGCCCCAGTTTATAGTAGGCTTCACTGTCATAGGGATTGGGATTTTTCCAGGTAATGCGTTCGATGGCTTTTCTAAAATACACTTCACTTTCCGCAAACAGCCCTCTTGTAAGCAACAGTGAGCCATAGGCCGTATTCACTCTGCTGTCACCCGGATCTCGCTTCAAGCCTTCCAGGTAATAAGGGTCCGGCAGATAGGTGGCATGTCTGTACTGCTCGATATGCTGTCCCGTCAAATACAGTTCTTCCACTGTGGCAATCTCTTCCGGCTCCTTTGCCGCCTTTGCAGGCTCCGGCATCTTGGGGATTTTTGCCGCAAGGGGCGTAAAGGCAACCAGCTGCCTGCCCTCTTTGTCTAGCACACGGACCGTATATTCCTGTTCTTTTGCACCCGTCAGTTCCACGGTATTTTGATAAATATGTACCGGGTCTAAATCTACTGTCTCCTCAAACACCACCTCTTTGTGCCGGATGACCTGCACCCTGGCGGCATCCTGGCGCGAAGTCGCATATACGATAATCTCCGCCTGGTTTTGTGAAACGGTAAAGTTTACAACCGCCTCCGTTGTGGCGTTCTTCACATCGCCCACTGCCTTATAGGGCATGAAGTACTGCTTAAATACCTTTTCCTCAAAAGGTTTCAGCCAGGTAAAATCCGGCTGATTATCCGTAAAAACGCCGGTCATCAGTTCGATGTAGGGACCATCCTCATCCGTAAGATTTCTGTCCCAGCATTTGCCGAAATCGCCGCATCCCCAGGTCCATTGCTTCTTGCCCGGCGACACATGATGATCTGCCACATGAAGCACGCCCGCTTCCACGCCGTAATCATAACCGCCCACGAAATTAAAATCGGATTTCTCCGCCATATAAGAAGTGGGAACGGGAATATTTTTATAACGGGAGATATCAACGCCCTCGCTGTAATCATGTTTATAATAAACCCCGGTAGCGATGGGGAATCTGGAAACATCTCTCTTGCCATGGTCCATCACCGCGTGCACGTCCGGCGGGAAAATGGACTTGGTATGATCGTTCACAGGCACCGCCGGATTTGCCCACCAGAGAAAGGTCTGGGGCATGTTGGTTCTGTTATATAACTGTCCTGTGATTTCCAGATAGGCTTTGCCAGGATACAGGGTAAACTTAGCAATACCCTTCGTACCATACATACGGTCTACGTCATTGACAAGCACAGACTTGGACCCGTCCGCATGTGCATCCAGCACATAATCTACCGGCATATAAGTGGTTGGTCTGTGATGCTGGGGCCAGTTGAATTCAATCCCGCCGCTGATCCAGGGCCCTAAAAGCCCTACCAGCGCAGGTTTGATGACATGATTATAATACACAAAATCATAGCCGTTGGTCTTGTCATAGGCCCGCTGGATTCGTCCCCCCAGCTGCGGCAGAATCATAATCTTTAAATACTCATTCTCCAAATATACAGCCTTATATTCCTGCTCCACCTTTTCATCATATATCTTATCAATGACAGGATAAGGATACACTTTGCCGCTGCTGCCCTGATATACTCTTTTCTCTAAAAACATGGGATTTTTATCGGGCTTTCCCACCTGATAAGTGGGAATCGTCACCACTTCTTCCCATACGCTTACCCTCTCCATCTCTTTCATCTAAGCCTCCTTGATTTCTTATTTTTACAGATATCCTGCTGTTTCTATTTGTACTCATTTTATCAGTTTTATGGCAAAAATCATTATCACCACTTGCCTGTTCATTTCAAAAAATTGCTCTTTTCCATTGACGAAATACTTCCCCGTCTATATACTCATAAGTAACAGGAAGGAGGTTCCTATGCGCCCGATTGATGTTGGATGTACCGAAAAATCAGCCGTCTTTTTTTACACAGCAAATGAGATTGCTAAGAAGACTTTTTTCTATCCTCTTTGTGTGGGACATTATTTCTGTACTGCCGAATACCACGTACAGAGAAACAATTACAACAGCTTCCTGCTTCTTTATGTGAAGAAAGGGGAAGGCTACTTAACGGTCAATAACAAAAAGTACCTCTTTCATAAAGAAGATGTCATTTTGGTGGACTGCTATAAGCCTCACATTTATGGTACTACAAAAGACAGTGAAATTTTGTGGTTTCATTTTGACGGTTCTACCAGCAGAGAATATGTGGAGATGATCTTTGCCAACTCCGGTCCCGTCTGCTCCGTGCGCGACCTGATCTCCTTTGAGAAAGACTTAAACCGCATTATCCTGATGATCAGCGGCAGCACCTCGGTAAATGATGCTTTGTGTTCCTACTATATCCTGAAAATTCTCACAGATCTCATCTTATGCAGTACCAGATTACTGCAAGAGGAAAATACCCACTCTGTCACCGAAGATATCATCACCTATATCAATAACAATATTTCCCATAAGCTGTCCTTAGAAGAATTGTCGGCCAGAGCGGGCTTAAGTCCCTTTTACTTTACCAGGCTTTTTAAGAAAGAAACTGGTCATACCCCTCACGAATACATTATTTTAAGCAAGGTCAATATCGCCAAATTTTACTTAAAAAGTTCCACCTACTCGATCAAAGAAATCTGCTTTAGCAGCGGTTTTTCTTCCGAGAGCAGCTTTTGTTCCACTTTCCGGAAAGTGTGTGGTATGACTCCCAGCGAATACAGAGAAAACAATACGATAACCTAAAAAGAAAAGGCCCTTGTTTGAAGAGCCTTTCCCCTTTTCGGTATGTTTAAGTCAATCAATCCGCCGCGCTTCCCATAACCTCTTTGTAGTTATCAGGGGTACATACTGTTGCTGGAACTGCAGTCGCCTGCTCCATTTCCTTGCCGTCTACAATATAATCATGTAAGATCTGAATCGCTGTAGCGCCAATGGAATCTGCTGAGAAATAGCAGGAAGCTTTCATACAGATATCCTTGCCCGCATTCCACTCATCCTTTGCCAGATAAGCGCCAAGTCCGATCACGCAGGAATCCTTGTCAAGGCCGGCTGTCTCTAATGCTCTCACGCCGCCCATTGCAGACTCTTCGTTGGCAGACATGACAAGCCATTTCTTAATCTGCGGATTTGCTGTGATAACGGCTGTAGCCGCCTGATTTCCTTTATCTGTAGTACCGTCATTATCGCCGTAGAAGATTCTGCTCTCATCGAAATTCGTCATCTCCATGAACTTGTCCTTCTCGCCTTCCGTCCTGGGTACACAGCTGGAAACCGTATCCATGGTCAAAAACAGTACGCCGCATTCCTCATCATCAACCAGGTTGTTATCTATCGCATACTGTGCCATCCATTCACCATTGGCCATACCGATATTATAGCCGTCGATACCAACCCAGGGAGCAATCTTTTCACCGTTTACTTCCAGAGCATCGTCCACTGCCACAACCGGCATACCTGCTTCTGCACACTTATCCACGACTGCCTGGCTCATGGTCTGGTCCGGTACACAGATGATAATGCCGGATGCCTTTTCAGAAATCGCCGTATCTACAAACTTCAAACAGGTTTCCGGGTTCATCTGTGCGTCACAGTAAACCAGCTCGCCGCCTAATTCCTCTGTCTTCGCCTTTGCCGCATTACCCTCATCAATAAACCAGGTCTGATCGCCCGCTTTGTAGATCGCATATATCTTGCCAAATTCTCCGCCGCCTGCTGCAGCCTCTTGCGCCGGAGCCTCCGCCTCTTCCTGTGCCGCAGGCGCCTCCGCTTCGGGAGCCTCTGCCGCTGCAGGTGCCTCCTCCTTTGCCGCAGGTGCAGCCGCTTCCTCAGCCTGACCGCCGCAGGCCGTAAGCATACCCATTACCATTGTCGCTGTCAAAACCGATGCCAATACCTTTTTCATTTCTTGCCCTCCTTTTGCTTTCCTCAATTTGTTGCAAACTCCTTTCCTAACTTTTATATAAAGCAATATACATTGCCATATATTCTTTACAGATTCTTCATGCTGTCCTGTAACAATTTCTTTTCTCTGTTTGCCTTTCTTAAATAGTCAATGGTCAAAGCCGCAAGTAACAGAAGTCCTCTCGCCACATACTGCCAAAACGTGGGCACCTGTACCATTGTCAGTCCTGTGTTAAACGCCTGAATTAAGATCACACCCAGGAACGTCCCCATCATATTACCGATACCGCCGTTAAAGCTGACACCGCCCAGAATAACTGCCGTGATGGCATCGAACTCCAGGTTAACACAGGCCGCAGGCTGTCCGGAATTCATTCTGGCCGCCAGAATCGTACCGCCCAGCGCGCACAGACAGGACATCAACAGATAGGTGATAACGATTACTTTGTTGGGCTTTAGACCGGCAAGCCTTGCCGCGTCCACATTCCCGCCGATGGCGTATATGCTTCTGCCAAACCTGGTCCTGGCCAGAATAAAACCGAAGATCAAAAAGGCAATGATCAACAAAATAACCGTAACGGGAATACCGCTGCTGCCGCCCACTCTCGCCTTGCCCAGATTGATAAAGGTCTCATTGGTCACAGCCACCGGCTTGCCGTCGCAGATGATGTAAGCCAGTCCTCTGAAAACAGCCTGTGTCACCAAGGTGGCGATGAAGGGCTGCAGCTTGATCTTACTTACCATCCAGGCGTTAAACAAACCTGCCAGAGAAGCCACCACGATGGTAATGATCACGGAAAGTCCGAAATTCAGCCCAAAATTGGAAGTCAGTATGGCCGCCAGCACACCTGAGAAAGCCGCCACCGAACCGGGAGAAAGGTCGTTTAGACCGGCAATGATCAGATAAGTCTCTCCGATGGCCACCAGTCCTACCAAAGAGGCCGCCACGAACACATTGACCATATTTGTATAACTGAAAAAGTTCTTATTCAAAAAGGTGAAGACTCCCACCACGATGCCCAGTGCACAGAGCAGCACCAGCATACTGCCGTTGATTTTCAGTTGCTTTTTTCCTGCTTTATTCTGTTCCATTCTCTTTCCCTCCCATCATGGCAAGCCCAAGCAGCGCTTCCTCATTTGCCTCTTTCCTTGCTATCTCTCCTACAATCTTTCTGCCCTTCATCACTATGATTCTGTCTGAAAGTCCTATCACCTCCGGCAGTTCTGAGGAAATCAAAATAACACCCAGACCCTGTTTGGCAAATTCACAGATCATGGCATAAAATTCTGACTTTGCGCCGATATCAATTCCCTTCGTCGGCTCGTCTAAGATGACCACCTTCGGATTGGTTCCCATCCATCTCGCCACAATCGCTTTCTGCTGATTGCCGCCGGATAATTCCACAATCTTCTTCTCCGCATTGGGTGTCTTGATTTTGAATTCCCGGATGCCTCTTTGGGCCATTTCCCTTTCCTTGACTTTATTGATAATACCAAGTTTGGATGCATTTGCGTGAAGGGAACCAATGGTAATGTTCTCTCCCACACCTAGATTGGCCAGGATTCCCTGGGTTTTTCTATCCTCCGGAACCATAACAATTCCGTTCTTTTCCGCATCTCCCGGATCTTTGTTCACAATCTGCTTTCCTTCCAGATAGATTTCCCCGGATACCAGCTTGTCGGCGCCGATGATACCTCGCATAACCTCGGTGCGCCCTGCGCCCACCAGACCAGAAAATCCCAGCACTTCACCTTTTCTGAGCTGAAAACTGACCTCTTTCGTATAATCAGTCCGCAGATTTTTCACTTCCAGAAGCACATCCCCAATCTCTTTGTTTCGATCAAGGCTGTTATAGACATCACCCAAATCTCTGCCTACCATCTTTTTGATCAGTTCCTCTTCGGTAATCTCATGCACACCATAGGTGCCCATGTAGCGGCCGTCTTTAAAGATAGCAATTTTATCTGTAATGGTCTGAATCTCCTGCATCCGGTGAGATACATAGATAATCATCTTACCCTCCGCTTTCAACTTGCGTATGATGCGAAACAGACTGTCAATCTCCGAATCGGAAAGGGATGCCGTGGGTTCATCAAAGGCAATCAGCTTTAGATTTTCCCTGCTGCACGCCTTCATAATCTCCACCATCTGCTGGTAGGCAATACTCAAATCTTTCACCAGATCATCTGGTTTCATATCCAGTCCAAAATCAGCAATGATTTCCTGCGTTCTCCGATTGGCCTCCTTCATATCGATCTGCCGCAGAATGCCTTTTATCGGAAGACGACCCAAAAATATATTTTCCGCCACCGTAAGGTCCATGAGAATCTGCCGTTCCTGATATATCACACTGATACCGGCCTCAATCGCCTCACTGGGATTATTAAAATGCCTCTCCTGCCCATCTATCAGATACTTGCCTTCTGTGGGCTGATAATCTCCATTTAGAATCTTTAACAATGTAGATTTTCCCGCGCCATTTTCGCCCATAAAAGCAAGCACTTCTCCACTCTCCACACGAAAACAGATATCTTCCAGCGCCTTAACGCCCGGAAAACATTTCGTGATATTACAGAACTCTACACTATTTTTCACTCAACACACCTCCCTGCTTCTGTATGGATTTCTTTGTTTTATCATACCCGTATCCCACCCCGTAGTCATTCCTATAAATTGCTGATTAATTTTGAAATCTTGCTCTTATAATTGTGTAACATTGTTTTTTCACACCCCATGCGATACAGTATAAAGTGAAAATAAACCGGAAGATATATACATATGAAAGAAGGTAAATTATGGTCAAAACCACAAAAAAAGCCGCCTTAATGGCAGAAGAGTACATACTTTCCAACAAATATCTTGCAATCAGCTTCTCTTCTTTCGGCGCCTGTGTGAGAAAAATCTGTTATAAAAAAGGAAACGACACACTTAAAAATATTGCTTTCACTCTGCCACGCGCAGAGCTGTATCCTGACAATCCCCTCTATGCCGGTGCCACCTTGGCACCCTCTTGCGGCAGAATAGAAAAGGGCCTATTATCCATCAACCAGGCACGTTACCAGCTGACCAAAAACGAACAAGGTAAGCACCATCTCCATGGCGGCAGACAGAACCTTTCGTTTGCTTTCTGGGAACTGACTGACCAGACGAAAAACACCCTTACCTTCCTGGCACACCTGTCCGATCGCATAGACGGATACCCGGGAAACCGTACGTTTCAGGTGACCTACCATTTACAGGATACTTGTCTGCAGATAAGACAACAGGCAAGCTCTGACATGGATACCTGTATCAATATGTCAAACCATACCTATTTTAATTTGAACGCCTTTGCTTTATCGGGCCTCGACCAGTATTTGATGATACAAGCTGATCAGGTAATCTATAACAATACGGAGCACATTCCCCAAGAGGCAAGAGCCACCGCGGATACCGAATTTGATTTTCGTTCCTATACACATATAGGACGTCGTATAGAGCAGTACCCAGAAAGCCCCCAATTCCAAGCGGCCCGCGGCTTAAACCATTATTTCTTGTTATCAAAAAACGGAGCGGATTCTTTCGCCTGCGCGCTTCTTTCCGCAGACCAAAAAACCTCACTCCGTCTTACCACCGATGCCCCGGCCCTTGTCCTTTACAGCGGCGGTTTTATGGATACCTCTCTTCATTATGAACGGGCAGACGGTTCACTTTATCCTGCCTGCCCCGGCTGTGCGATTGCAATAGAACCCTCCTATGCACCCTTTCAGGATATATGTCCTTATGCTGCAAAGACATTTGACCGCTTTATACAGTGGGAATTTAAAGAATAGAAATACTACTCGGCAATACGTATCACGGCTTTCACAATATCGGCTTTATTGTTTACACTATAGTCCATGGCTTTCTGCGCCTCGTCAAGCCCAAAGATGTTGGTCACAATCCCTTTCAAATTCACCGTGCCTGACGCAACTGCTTCAATCGCCATGGGATAGATGTGTCGATAACGGAACACGGTCTTAAAGGTCAGCTCCTTATCCAGGGCAAGACTCATGGGAAGCGTCATCTCTCCGCTCTTGCTGTACCCTACCAATACGATTGTGGCTCCCTTCTTCGTCATATGTATCGTCTGTACTGTTGTCACCTGCGTGCCCGCCGTCTCCACTGCGAGGTCGCATCCTTTTCCATTCGTCAGTTTTCTGACTTCTTCCGCGGCGTCAGTCTGACTCGCGTTAATTACGTCGTCTGCTCCCAGTTCCAATGCTTTCTTTAGACGTTTTTCCATGATATCCACCACGTACACCCTGGATACTCCCATTGCCTTTAAGGCCATCATTGTTACAAGGCCGATACAGCCAGCTCCCATAACTACCGCCGTCTGTCCGGCTCTTGCGCCTCCCTGCATAGCCGCATGGAATCCTACCGCCAATGGCTCAATCAAAGCACCTTCCATCGTGCTGACATTATCCGGCAACTTAAAGCAAAGATCTGCCTCATGGGCTACATACTCCTGAAACACTCCGTCCACCGGCGGTGTGGCAAAAAAGACAACATCCGGACAGAGATTATAATTGCCCGTTTTACAGAACTCGCAATGACCGCAGGTCTTTCCCGGCTCCAGTGCCACCCTGTCACCAACTTTTAGATGCTTCACGTCCTTTCCCACTTCCACTACCGTTCCGCCCGGCTCATGTCCCAATACAAAAGGCGGCTTTACCACATAATCTCCAATCGCTCCTGTCTCGTAATAATGTAGGTCGCTGCCACAGATGCCCACATACTCTAATTTGACAAGGACCTCGTTATCCTTTGTTTGTGGAATATCCCTCTCCTCAAACCCAATCTTTCCAATACCCAACATGACCGCCGTTTTCATTTTTCCTTCCATGATAATCTCCTTCCTCTTTTATAAAATTTTTAATTAGATCACAACATTTTATCGTATTGTTTCTATATAAAATCGTCTTTATATATTACTTTATTAAATAGTTTTATTATGTATTTTATTTTATGGCAATGAACCTGCTTTGTCAACCAAATTTTATCAATTCCTGTACTTTAGTTGTTTCCGCCAAAACTTCACCCGGATTTTTATTAAAAATGCACACAAAAAAAGAAGTTCCATTTCTGAAACCTCTTCACAACGCCGTTGTATGCTATTTTAAATCTGACTCACAAACATCTCTATCACTTTCAACGCCGCTCCTAATGCCGCCGCTGCCACCTTATAGTTACAAGCTTTCACAAAGGAATCTTTTTCTCCAAATGTGTTCCTCTCAGTCACTTTATCCCAAACCTCCTGGAGGTGCATCCCTATACAACTTCCCACATAACCTCCCAAAACAATATCGCAGTCCAAAACCATATGAATATTATTCACAGCTAGTGCCAAATAATCCGTATAAGAGTCCCATATCCTAACCGCATCGGTATCCCCCTGATCTAACAAACAAAAAAACTTTTCCAGTTTTCCATCTGCCGCGTCAGATAAACGCCAGGCTGCACAATAGGCATCCAGACATCCTCTTTTGCCACAGTAGCAGCGTTCTCCATTCATAACAACTGTCATGTGGCCAACTTCTCCGCATCGGTAGTTTTTCCCCTGTATCAATTCATTCCTGCCATAAATTGCGCCGCCCACTGTGTTGCTTAAAGAAAGATAGAAAAAACGTTCTGTCTCATCTCTATGGAAACCTTCCGCATACGCCCCTGCATTGGCATCATTCAGAAAGAAACATGGGTAGGAAAAGAAGCCGCCTATGAAATCAAGCGCTATGCTTTCAATTCCCAATACGTGAGAATATGTTATCAATTTTTTCTCCATATTGATAATCCCTGGAAAAGATATGCCTACACCCAAAATCTTATCCCTGTCGGCACCGCTTTCCTCTATAAAAAGCTCCAGTCTCTCATTAGCCTCTTGATAGTAAGCGTCTCCAACAGCAAACGGCTTATGGATACGTTCATATTTCAAGATTTCTCCCACAATATTCGTGAGAACAAGGGTAATATGATTCTTGGTAATATCCAGACCCACTGCCAGTTTGGCATTGACAACCGCCGATAGTGCTTTTGCCCTTCTGCCACCGGTTGACTGCAATTCTCCCTTCTCCTCCAAGAACCCCTCTGCAATCAGTTCTTTTGTAATCTGTGTTGCCGTCGGCAGACTAATCTTCATATTATAAGAAATATCCGGATTTGATACAATCCCATGTTTACAGATATAGCGGAAAATCTCATTTCTGTTTCTTTTCTTTACTTCGATATTGGTTATTTTTTTCTTATCCATGTCCATTGTCCCAAACTTTATTAAAGTGCCTTTTAAAGGGTATCATTTTTCCTCATAAAAAGCAACTTTAAACTCCTGCAGTTCTTCCTCTGTGCCTCTAAACACGTTCAGATCAATATATTTCTCCGAACCCTGGTATCCATCCAGAACTGCTGTATCGGTATACTGCCAGAACATCCATGTATCGCCCGCTGTCAGAATCGGCTGATAATAAACGTTCCTAATCCACAAAGGATATTCTGGAAACTCGTCCTTAATATAGTGATAATAGACCTGATAAGTGGTATAAATAACCGGCTTAACCTGGTAGTCCTCCTCCAATGCCGCAAGCATCTTTTTAAGCTGCTTTACAACTTCTTCTTTCGCAGGCGGATTCTTTTTGGTATCCCCATAAAACTCCACATCAACCACAGGCGCCAGTTTCCCGCTCAAGCTTCCTACCGTGTCGATGAAATGCTGTGCCTGTTTCTCCCCTTCACTTTCAAAACTGAAAAAATGATAAGCGCCGATAGACAAATTTGTTTTCTCAGCCGCCTGCCAATTGTCTAAAAAACGTTCGTCAATATGACTGCTTCCCTCCGTTGCCTTGATGTACGCAAAGTCCAAATCCTGCTTTGCCAGAACGGGCCAGTCAATGGTTCCCTGATAACGAGATACATCAACACCTGTCACTTCGTATCTGCTGGCAAGTACGGGCGCAATCTTTACTTTCTTATTTATTACCAAAATAGCAGTGACGGCCATCACCAGTATTGCAAGTATCAAAACAAAATACGCTCTTCTTTTTTTCATCCTTATCTCTTTATAAAAAAGTCTGCTACTGCTCTAAAATCCCTGCCATCTTCTCAATCATTTCATCTTCCTTCAGGCGAAACTTAATCTCCACTCTTCTGGAAGCCGGCATGTCCACATCTTCTGTAGGGTTGCCGAAAGCATCCTTTTTATAAACCGGATTGCTCCATGATTTTCCATTGACGGTAAGAATTTTTTGCAGCTGCTCAATTTCTGTCTCACTCAATCCGTTTCTTTTGTTCAGGCAGAAATCCGCCACAGCCTTGGCACGCTCATAGGACAGCTCCATATTGCTCTGGTAGCCTCCGTCTGTGTCCGTGTGGCCCTCGATAATGATTTCAGCAATATAATCACGGAACTGATCTTGGAGCAATACGTCCAAATACATAGGGATAATGTTCTTTAGCGTCTCCCTGCTGTCCGCTGTCAGAGAAGAACTGTTATACCGAAAAAGCACATCAGAAGAAAACGTGATGGAACCTGTCTGGGCATCCACTTTCATGGTGGAATTACTGAACGCAGACTGCAGTGCCCCGATAATATCTGTACGGATTCCCACAATATCCTGCAGCTCCTGCTTGGTCGTCGTCAACTCCTGTCTGGCATTTTCTATCTCCAAATAGGCATTGTTCAGCTCTTCCTGGGTCAGAGCCGCCTGCTCATAAGCCTGTTGCAGCTGTTCCAGCGAAGAGGCAAGATCTTCATTCGATTTTTCCAGTTCCGACTTGGAAAGCTCTAAATCCGCTATGGTCGCATCTAACTCACTCTGGGCCGCGTTAAGTTTAATCCTTGTCTCATCCAGATCGTCCGTTTTCTGTCTGTATATGGCAAGGGTGATCGCTATCATCAGAATAAAAATCAAAAGAAGCGCCGCCATCATATCCGAGTAAGACTGCCAGTAGCTGTGCTGTGCAAAAGCTTCCCTGTTCCTTCGTCTATTTCTCATATAAATTCCTCATCTGCTCAAATGTATAGATCTGACTACTGATCTCATCACTCATATCACTGCAGGAATCCGCCAGCATTTTCTTCTGTTCCACAAGCTGCCTGGCAAACGCTTCCTGCCTTTCCATAACATTGGCAAGCGCCTCCTGCACGTTCCGATTTACCTCCACTAAAGCGGTAACAGCCTCCACCATCTCCGCCGCATTGGCCGCACTTACCGCTTGGGATTCTCCCGCACTCTTCAAGGTATTTCCAAGCTTCTTAAAGTCCGTATCTAACGCCGACTGCATCTGTGCGGTAAATTTATCCACAATACGCTCCACACCCGCCGTCTGTTCCATGGCATTGCCTTTGATCAGCTCAAGCATCTGCTTCAAACTGTTAGCCATTCCCGCCTGATAAACCAGCATCGTTGCCGTATTTTCATCCTCTTTTATGGAAATCGGCTGTGCAGTCTGTCGGAACATACTTAAAAATGTATTCAATGTCTCATAGGCATCCGACATAATGCTTCGGTAAACAATATTAAATACCAAGGAAAAGAAAATGCCGTATACCGAAGTGTGAAAAGCCACTTTCATACCGGAAAGCAGAGAACCCACATTATCAGAGATAGCAAAAATATCATCCCCGCTGAACGCACCCAATCCCATGGACAATCCAAGAAACGTTCCCAAAATGCCCAGACCCGTAAGCATTCCGGAAACCCCGGAATTAAAGAAGTTCATGCCAATCTTGTCCACAAGGTCCTCGTTGATATACTCGCTCAAGTCGCAGGAAGAGGCGGCTCCCCGTCTGGACTTTGCGCCTTTTATCCGCAGACGATACTGATTGAATGCATCCTGCAGTGCTTCTTCCTCAAAAACCTTGTCATTATTCTTGTAATTTCCCCAGAGATTCTTTCCCTCTGCCTCCTTATATTCCTTCTGCAGGCGAAAGGTAACATCTTCCAGATCATAAATAACCCTGTTAAGCCTTCCAAAACTGACGGAAGATATGATAAAAAGAATCCCGATAATAATCAGAAACCCGATATTGATCGAAAGGTTTACAATCGAAATATCTTCTCCCGTAAACACGCCGTTCAAGTATAGTACAAAAGCCACAACAATAACATATAAAAAATACAGTGCATAATACAGCTTACTCTTCATCCGTACACCTATCCTTTTCTCTGTTGATACCATTATTATTACAGTTATCTGAAGAATGATTCTTACAGTTTATGCCTTAAACCTATCACATTTTTGAAAGAAGCTCAATAGAATTGGCAGAAGTTAAACAGTCTTAAGGATATCTTAAAAGTTTCTCAAGAAAAAAAGCGGAATTTTATGAGAATTGAGGCAATTATCACTTCCATTTTGCCTTGACAGAATTTATGGAATCTATTACGATAATATCGTATCTAATCGAACTTTTTAGCAAAACAATTTTTAAATAATTCTATATCCGCAGGATGAGACATTAAACCACACAGGACATTGACATTATAATATACTTACCAAGGGAACCGAAGGGGCGATTATGTCAGCTGCCGGACACTTAAGGAAGGGAGCTGGTGCCAATGGTTACATATTCGGATTTAATCCAGTTTGTAATTATGCTTTGCGCTGTAATAACTCTTGTTATTTACATATTACGCAAAAAATAGCGCCCTCGCTCTGGTAAAGTAAGGCGCTATTTTTTGCACCAATTTGCCGGCAGCTAGGCTTTATCTAGCTTTCGGTTCTCTTGTTAAGTATATTATACACAATCCATAGATATTTTACAATCATCAAAAACTCCCAAAAGCAAATATCAGTTGCATATCCAATATTTTAAAATCAGGTAAACAAATCACTAAAAAAGACTTGCCACTTATGCGTAAAAAATAGTAAAATATAGGTAAATATATCAACAGCGATAGAGCACATATGAATAGATACGATATGTTCGAAATCATCCTTTAGCAGGGGAAGGAGATGATTCTATGGGAATTGGCAGTATCACATCAACCAACAGTATGTCAGTCATGCAAATGACTTCCAGTGATTTAAGAGACCAGAAAAGTAAAAACATCCAAAACGACATCACAGATGCGCAGCAGCAGATGCAGAAATTAGCTTCAAAGGAAGAGCTTTCCGCTGATGAAAAGGCAAATGAAAAGAAAAAACTCCAGAGAGAAATATCCAATCTCAATACCAAACTGGAACAGCATCAGGAAGAACTTGTCAGATCACATAAAAGAGAAATCATGCTCGCACAGCTGCTAGAAGACAGAGAACCGGCAAAAGAGGATACCGCAGAAGACGAAGCAAGTGAAAAAGAAGCGGCCGCAGACACATCTGTCCAAGAAAACCTGCCCGCCGGCACACAGCAGACGGCACAGCCGGGAACTGTCATAACCCAAAGCGTCGACGGCACCGTTACATTAAGGGAAGTCATGAACCAAACGAAAGGCACTGACACAGAAAAAACGCAGTCTGATGAGACCAAAGAAACAGCTGCCACAGAAGAAGCCGCAAAGAAATCAGAAGATGACACAAAGACAGATACTGTCCCATCCCACAAAGATATGCAGGCAATGGTATCCGCAGACTCCTCTTTGCAACAGGCAGGCCGTCAAGGAACCGTGATAGCCAAAATCGACGGGGGTATCGCTATTTTAAAGGGAGAAATAAAGCAAGACGAATTCCGCGGTGATCATCCAGACCGAAAACAGGCTGCAGTCGAAAAACTGGAAAAACAGGCACAGCAGGCAACCGAATTCCAATTCTCCATGTTAGGGGATGCAATTGACGCTATGAAACCGTCAACAGAAGCCAACGGCTCCATAACCAATAAAGCGCAGGACGAAACAGAAAATACCCTTTATATCAGCGGTTTGCATGTGCAACAGGAAGAACAGGCATTACAGCAGGGATTTCATGTTGCTATCGTATAAGCATGACCAACCATAAAAGCAGGCGGACAGACTATGAAAATAGCCTATCCGCTTTTCTTTTGGACCTTCTCCAGACCTTACTGCAATAAAAATGAAACACCCAGGATATCACTGCCGCAATCATAGTCCCTATAATAAATAAGAGCAATCCTGCATACCACGGCATCCTGTTCATGAGATCGAAATGAGTGATTATGTTCAGGATAATCCAATGATATAGAAACATGCCATAAGAAAAATCAAATCTCAACCGAAGCTTCGGCAGACAGTGGGCCGCCCCGGGGGGCGCGGGGGGGGGGCGGGGGGGGGGGGCGCTGGGCGGGGGGGGGGCGGGGGGGCTGGGGGGCGGGGGCGGGCGGAAGCTGCAAGG